>ERZ824473.1977-NODE-1977-length-26413-cov-5.649898_pt1 | contig 26413 bp, 19 predicted proteins | sample MGYA00519874_ERZ824473 | MGnify/ENA primary metagenome ERZ824473 (study PRJEB31778, sample SAMEA3449151) | human gut metagenome | biome: human gut; feature: human-associated habitat; material: faeces | place: United Kingdom | collected 2010/2012 ... | reverse complement strand
TCTCGGATTTTATTTGTACATTTGCCATGTCATTCGGAGATTTTGCTATACTTCTTTTGCAGCACTAAGGTAGGTGAAAAATCTGACATGGCAAAGTTCTGAGCAACTTTTTGTTGCTCAGGTACTTATAAAGAATGCTAACTCATAGTGCTGCGGAAATTAGGAATATATGAAGCGATTTCTTTTATCATTAGTCTTATCACTCGTTGTGATAACAGTTTCTGCACAGATTCAGCGCACTTTTCTAGGATGTACATTAGGGGTCTCAACAAAGGCATTTGTAAAGAATGCCATGACGAAAAAAGGCTATAGGCTCAAAAGAATTGACGAGAATGAGAAATATGTATATCAAAATGTTAAGTTCATTGAATATACTTGCAAAGAGGTATGCTTTAGCTTCTATGCGGGTAAACTATTAAGTATAGATTTCTTTATGGAAAGCCAAATAAATAATAAGTATTGTGGCTTGCCTGAACTTGAATTTAAAGAATTGAGATCAATACTGGATGCCAAATATTCTGCGTATAAAGAAGATGAACAATTTTATGACGACTATGTAAGAGACTGGTATTGTAGATATTGGGATGTTAATACTTATATTAATCTTCAAATTTATAATAGATTTTCAGTTGAAAGGTTGTTGGGGTTGTCCTACGTAGATCTTGGGTTGGCAAAAAAACGTAAACAGGATAGTTCTGATGAAATCTAGAAATTAACTTTTTATACAGTCTAATATGTTTTTGTAGGACGATTTTAAGAGTACCTGCATAATAGTATATAAAATATTTTAAAATAAATTACATATATGAAACGTTTTATTTTATCTATTGCCTTGTCACTTCTTGTGCTAACAATCTCTGCACAGATTCAGCGTACTTTCTTTGGATGTACATTAGGTGTCTCAACAAAGGCTTTCGTAAAAAATGCAATGATACGAAAAGAATACCCTTTAGTGGTGAAAAACAATAAGTATATTTATTATGACGTAAAGTTCGGAGGGTTTGAATGTGCCAAGGTGGTTTTTTCTTTTTTTTCTGGGAAACTTTTTAGGGTTGATATCTATATTGACAACCAAAGTGTGAAGTCATTAGCAGATCAAGAATATAAAAAGTTACATTCATTATTGGATGCAAAATATTCCAACTATAAAATAGAGGACGAATGTAATTACCAAGAGCCCTATTGGGAACTATTTTGCAACTACAAGGATGAGAAAACTTCTGTTTCTCTTCAATTTCCGGAACATTATGAAACATGGGTTGTTATGACTTATCTCGACCTTGAGCTAAATAGATTACGTCTGAAATATATTTCGGATATATTGTGATATTTTAACTCGAATCGGCCATTAGGATTTCTTTTTACCGTACGGTAAAGAGAAATCCTTTAATTTTTCCCATATAGACAAGAGCGATTGTCGTGTTTTTAGTGATCTAACCAAGTATACCCCAATTCGGGATAAAATAGTGATTAGTTGCATGTGAAGACAGATACGCGAATTCTCTTCCCATGCTATCAGACATGGGCTGTATATAAAGAATCGAAAGAGATTGTTCTGTTTTTAGAACAATGAAAGTTGCTTCGCGTCTTCGATGTTTCCAGCTACTTCTCCTGCACATGATCTTCTTCAGCGTCTGTTTGATGAACAGTATGTCGTAACGGACGGAAAGGCTGTTCTTCGAGTCAAGAAGGAGGTAAAGGCAGACAGTCTTCAGAATCCTAACGATCCTGATGCGACCTATCGTTCCAAGAACGACCAGAAGGTGCAAGGCTATGTGACCAACATCACAGAGACTGTAGAGGAAGGCAAGCCTAACATCATCACTTCCGTTCAGGTTGAAACTGCAGTATTTGCAGACTGCCATTTCCTTCAGGAGGCTGTGGAAAACAGTGAACGTGTCACGAATTCTACTATTGAAGACCTGTATGCAGATGGTGCCTATCAAAGTCCGGACAATAGAGAGTTTGCGAAGAATCACAATGCCATGCAACTCAAGACAGGTAAGATGCAAGGTGGCTGTAGATGGGAACTGATACCACATGACGAGGATGGTCTGACCGTCAGGGAAATTGCTACTGGCAACACCTATGAGGTCGTCAAAGCCGTCAAAGCCGTCACAAAGCAGGGCTCCAGAAAGCGCTGGAGAATTCCATGGAACAACAAAACCGGTTGGCGTTACTTTGAAGACAAAGACATTAAAGCCTATCAGCTAAGGAAGCTGATAGAAAGCCTTCCTTTGGAGGAGCAGCATAAACGGAATAACATAGAAGCTGCCATGTTCCAATACAGTTTTCATACACGTAATGGCAAGACCCGATATAGGGGCTTGCTCAAACATCGTATGCATGCATATAGCAGATGTATGCGGATGAACCTCCGAAGGATGATAATATTCCAGATTTCAACATTTCAAAGATCGATATTTGTCCTTTTCGGCCTGTCAGAGAAGCTTTCGGCTCTTTCAAAGCGATTTCTCGAAAGATATTCACCAGCGGAGCCGATTGCTATGTTTCACTCAGAATGACCACACTGGTCAGACTGGATTCAAAATATGCCCCTTTTTAAAGTGGGCTCAGTTAATTTATATTTCGCTCATCGACCCAACCAGGCGTGTGGGTCAATTCTGCAAGGTGGTGGTAAACATCGCCGCCATCCTGGAGAAGAAGGCCTCCAGAAGGTCAAGGTCATTAAGGATTTCGGGGTATTTCGAAAGTCCCTCAATGCCTAACACAAAGCTTGCTTAATTATTTCATGCCACTGAGAATAAGAGAAATAACAAGATGGGTGATGTACATTTATCATTACACATTTCTTGCCAGAATCAAGAGTGTACTCATATCGTCTGGCATTTATATTTTCAAAGTGCAATGGCTCTAGTTCTACACCTTTATACGCAGGGGTATTATCGTATGTTGGCTTTCCCCATGCGAAAATAACATCCGGTTCATAACTATTTATAACAGATATAAAAGGCTCTTGAGCTCGGACATAAGCATCATGAGGAGCTTTGGTAGTTGGAGTGGGAACGGCCAACTGAAGATAGTTGTAAAACATGATCTTGTTCCAAAAGTCTGTTTCTTCAACTTCAGGTTCTGGTTGAAACCCGAAGAAAGCTTTGACAAAGTTGAGGTAAGTCTGAAGCCATTTTTCATATCCTGGAGATGGTATTGTTCCGTTTTTTCTCCAAACAATATAATCTTCCACCACCTTCTGGGTAGAAAAATCATCACACTTTTCAACACCACAATTATTACATCCATTACAAACGTGAACATGGCCTAAAACCATTATACGTTTCCCATTTATACCCTCGGAGTACTGGCAGCCAACCCAAGGTTCAAAATATACATTGCTCATAAGCTACTATTTTAATTAATATTAATTTCCAATACAATAAAAGTGATTTCGGGTTATTCAGATGTTTACAACTATCCATTTGCCACTTTTTCTACCGCCTTCACGTTTCAAGATTCCCTTAGCTTGAAGAGCAGCAATATCTCTTTCAATAGTACGTGTCGTTACAGTTTTCTTTCCCGACATTCTCTGCGCCAATTCCGGAATCGTTATTGCCGGATGAAGTTTAACAGCAGAAATGATATTCTGCTGACGTTCAGAAAGTTCAATCAGTTTTTCTTTCCCGACATTTTCAAAATCTTTCCCGACATTTATCACGACATCATCATCCATAGATCTTTCGTACTGTTCTATCTCAGCCTTAAGATTTTTGATATGTTCTTGAAGCATGAAAGACAGGAATGGTAACATCGACTCTTCTTCTCGAGATGCATTAAGAGCTTCAATATAAGCTGCCTTATCATCAGTCATTACCTTTGTCGGAACAAGATTAAATTCAAACTGAAGGTGGTTCATGATGAGACGCGACATTCTGCCATTTCCATCCACCCAAGGATGGATGCTGACAAGGATGTTATGAGCATCGAAACTCAACAAATATGCATCCATTTCACTCGGGTTTTCAAGAAGCAATTCACGCCTGCGGTTTATCTCATTGCAGAAATCAGCCAACCTTACAGGAACCTTCAGAAAGTTCATATAGGAACGTCCACCAGCTCCCGCTGTGACACCTAATAGACGGAGGTCACCTTTAGAAGAATCGAATTCCCCCTGAAGCGTGCTATAAACGCTGCCGGTATTCTTCATCACCAATGCTGACAATTGCTTAAGCATTTCTACAGAAAAAGGTTTGTGCTCCTTAGCCCATCGAATGGATTGCTCATAGGCATGTTTCAAATCAAGATTCATCAACTGCTCTACCAAGGGTTTACCTTTAGCAGAAATACCTTCATCAAAGAGCGCAGGATCTCGCTATACTGATAGCCATACCATTTGCATCTCATCCCCAATGTGGAGTCTATGGTTTGAGCTAAAAGAACATCAAATTGCTCCATGATTGGAAAGATTCCTCCAAAAGGAGTGAGTTTATCTGATTTTATTTGTACATTTGCCATGTCATTCGGAGATTTTGCTATACTTCTTTTTGCAGCACTAAGGTAGGTGAGAAATCTGACATGGCAAAATCCTGAGCAACAAAAAGTTGCTCAGGTACTTATAAAAAATGCTAACTCATAGTGCTGCGGAAATTAGGAGCAATTAAAAATAGGAGACAGAATTATGGCAAAATGCAGTTATTGTAATAAGAAGCTAAACTTCTTGACCAAGTATGTATGCAATGAGTGTGGTAAAGTTTTGTGTGGAAAATGCTTAATCAAAGTAGACTACGATTCAAATGCAGACGATTTACTTCATAGAGTAGATTCTTCATATACCTCACCCAAATACTCACGATGGAAGGGTGTTCATTATCTCTGTAAATCTTGTGCAGAAAGCTATCAGCAGAAAATGGCCAACATGATAGAGGCTATAGAAAACAATGAGATCGTTAAAATTGTTTCTAGTAACTATCAAGGAAACAGGTTTGACCATCTGACCAAGATTCAACATGTTGAAACCTATGCATACCGGAAAAAGTCTGATGCCGAAGATGATTTAAAGGCAATGGCGAAATATTTAGGTTGCACACATGTTCTGAACGTAGAATGGGAAAGAACCGAAGATGAAGAAAAAGGTCCCAAAGGTGGAACTCATATTTTTTCCAGATGGTCAGCTTGTGGCGATGTATCAAAATAATTACTCACTTAAGGCATAAATGTATGAACCAAAAGGTAACAAGCAAATATCTCTCAGGAACTGCAATAATTGCAGTTCCTCAGGAAAAGAATGAAACAATTCTAAAACATATTTTCCGTTGTTTCAAAGATGCCGCAAAACCCAGAGAAGAAACACATGTTTCATGCATAGGTTCTTTGAATACCTAAAGAAGAAAAAACAGATAACACGTTCTTCGAAGATATGTCTAATCATATACATTCCACAAAAAGAGACTTCTCAAAAGAAGAATACTCTGAGTTAAATGATTTCTTCTGCTCCTGGATTCACAACTTTGAATTGTCTTGGGGAATATATGAAACTGGGAATTCGAATAAGATGGAAATAACAATATTTACAAACGCAAGGAGGCAAAAGTGAAAGATTATCAAAGCACGAACAATCAAATTCTTGAAGAAATGAAACAAGAAATGATCAACAGAAAGGTTACAGATAACATGTCAGAAAGCAAGCTGCAAGAAATCCGACAGCAAGTAGAGGATTCTTTCTGCTTCGACGGCATCATGTTTAAAGGAGAACTACGCCAAAACGAGATGGGAGATATTGTTAGAATATCGTCCAAGAAAGACAATATACTTTGGGTAAACAACTTGGATAAAAACGTTTTGTTTATCACCAAAGAGCCAAACCTATCAGGAGGCTGCGCATGGGACCAAAGATGTGATTCTTTCAGGAAAAGAGGCAGTACTATTGACCATCCATTGTTAATAGGGCATTCTCTTGACAAAAGAATAGCCTATATCATTTACGGTCTGAATTCTGTATTGAATACTCCATCGAAGTTCATTGAGTTCGAAAATATAGAAAAAGGAAACATATTGGGGGCTATAGACCAATACCCTTTTGCCCGAATAAACTTGAAGAAAACTGGGGGGGCTGGTAAGGCAAATGATAAAATAGTTCTTGAAGAAGCGAAAGCCTATAAAGACTATCTGAAAAGACAAATTGAGAATATTAATCCTAGAATTATCATTTGCTGTTCAAATAGCAGAAACAAGAATATGATATTGGAAGAGTTTCTCAATTACAACGGCTACAATTTTGAATGGACAGAAGTAGAAGGAATTTGGATAGACAATTCTCGAAACATTCTTGCCATCGACTCTTATCACTTATCCTATTACAGATATGATGACAAGACATTTTACAATGACGTAGTCGGACGCCTTTACAAGTATTTGTTACGCCATCCTACCTTTATTTCACAAGAATAGATAACTTCATAAAATGCCAGTTCTAAAGGTTATGCTATAAGCTAGCCTTTAGAGGTCGGTAGTAAGCGTGTCCGCGATGCAGCCTTTTTTTAATCATTATGCTTGTTACCTTTGCTGCAGCATTATTAAAACCTCAAAATATATTAGCAGCAGAACGATACAAAAGTGTGTGGAACATGTTTCTACAAGCACTGAACCATGATCCGACAGCGTGTTTACGAGCATTCCAATGTGAGCAACATGTAAATAGGATCTACTAATTTAAGACAAGTTGTTGATAACTAAGAAATTAACTTGCAAAATATTTGCTCGGTTCAGATAAAATGCTTACTTTTATGTGTTAAAACTCGTAAGGGCGACATGAAATACTACTCACAATGCCGTATACACGACTTGTTTGAACTCCAAGAGCCTCTCTCGGGATTGAGCAGCTTGGTCTGCATGGGAAAACAGGTGTTTACGAAAAGATATGTGGGAATTTCTCCCCTGTCTGCCAAAAAATGACTAACTTTGCATTGTAAAAAGCATCACACTATGGAGATATGTATCGTTTCGGGCGCACGCCCCAATTTCATCAAGGTCGCCCCGCTCATCCGTCAGATAGACAACTTGCGGAGGGAGGGAAGCCCCATCAGCTATTCGCTCGTCTATACGGGCTGCCAAGGAGACCCCACGCTGGAAGGAACGCTCTTCGACGACCTGAGCATCCACCTGCCCGATGAGTATCTGGGTGTGGACTGCGAGAATCTCAACGAGCTTACGGGGCAGGTGATGTCTCGTTTCGAGGTCTATCTGCAGCAGCATCCCACCAACGCCGTGGTAGTAGTGGATGATCTTGCCTCAACTATGGCTGCTGCCATCGTCACCAAGAAACAAGGTATCCTGCTGGCCCATATTGCCGCAGGCACACGCTCCTTCGATATCAATATGCCGAAGGAGATCAACCGTCTCGTCATCGACGGTCTCTCGGACTTGCTCTTCACCGCAGGCATCAGTAACAATAGCATTGCCAATCGTGAGGGAGCGGAACTCTCGAAAGTCTATATGGTGGGCAACATCCTCATCGACAACCTCCGCTTCTGTCGTCAGCGTATCGAAGGCATCGGCAACGAGCTGGCCAAGCACCCGGCCCTGCCCGCCATCACGGACGCTTCCTACCTTGTGCTGACGCTCAACCGCAAGTTGCTCATTGCCGACACTCAGAGACTGGAAGCCATGTTGCGCGTCCTCGACGCCGAGGCCACAAAGGCTGGCATTCCCGTGATCGCACCCTTGCGTGGCCGATCCCGCGAGACGGTGGAGCAAATAGCCACCCAACGAGCGCTGAAGTCGCTGCGCTTTGCCGAACCTTTGGACTACCTGGAGTTTGGATTCCTCACCGCCCACGCCCGCGGCATCATTACCGACTCGGGCAACGTGGCCGAGGAAGCTACGTTCAACGGTGTGCCCTGTATCACGCTGAATAGCTATACGGAGCACATCGAGACCGTGAAGGTAGGTACCAATGTGCTTGTGGGCGAGAATCCCGACCTGCTCCAAACCGCCTTGGCCGACCTGTTGCAGGGCAAATGGAAGAAGGCTGCCTTGCCCGAGCGTTGGGACGGCCGATCGGCAGAGCGTATTGTCGCCACCATCATCGAGCAACTTCAGAAGAAAAAGGAGGTATAAGCGACTGACATGCACGGAGGGAAAGACAACTACACCTACCTGACGACGGCTCCCATCCGCCGGGTAATACCGACAATGGCCGTTCCAACCATTGTCGGTATGCTGGTGACGAGTTTGTATGTCATAGCTGACACATTCTTCGTCGGACAGCTCGACACGCAGTCCACGGCTGCGGTGGGCGTTGTCTTTCCGCTGATGTTTTTCATGCAGGCCTTTGGTTTCTTCTTCGGTCACGGATCGGGCAACTACATTTCGCGCGAGTTGGGAGCGCGCCGTCATGGCAATGCCCGCCGCATGGCCGCAGATGGGTTCTTTCTTTCACTCTTTACGGGACTGACCCTCATGACCTTGGGCCTGGTCTTTCTGCATCCTTTGGCCCTGCTGCTCGGTTCCACGCCCACCATCTTGCCCCTGACGGAAAGGTATCTCTCGGTCTCGCTGCTGGGAATGCCTTTTCTGATGTCGTCGCTGACGCTCAACAACCAGCTCCGTCTGCAGGGCAATGCTGCCTATGCGATGGTGGGCATTGTGACAGGTGCGGTCCTCAATGTGGCCTTGGATCCCCTTTTCATCTTCCTGCTCGATCTGAAGGTGCAGGGAGCCGCCCTTGCCACGGTCATCGGGCAAGTCGTCAGTTTTCTCCTGCTGTTTCGTATGTCCCACCACGAGGGAAACATTGGCATTTATTGGCGCGACTTCGCCCCTTCCTGGTCTGCTGTCAAAGAGATATTCTATGGAGGTAGTCCCTCCATGTCCCGTCAGGGACTGCTCTGCGTATCGACGATGCTGCTCAATCACGCCGCAGGAACATGGGGCGATGCAGCCATTGCGGGCATGAGTATTGTCGGAAGAATCACGATGTTGGTGATGGCAGTAGTCATCGGGCTCGGCCAGGGCTTTCAGCCGTTGTGCGGTTTCTGCTATGGAGCGAAACTGTATAGTCGGCTCAAGCGCGCCTGGTGGTTCACGACGATAGTCGGCACGGTCTTCCTCCTTGTGGTCTCGGGCTTGGGATGGCTCTTCAGTTCTGAGCTCATCGCCCTCTTCCGCGACGATATGGAGGTGGTGGCGGTCGGCGTTGTGGCCCTCCGATGGCAGTTGCTTACCCTTCCGCTCTGTGCTACCATGATGTCGAGCAATATGCTCACGCAGACCTGCCGCAAACCGTGGCGTGCGAATCTGCTGGCAGCCTCTCGCAATGGTCTCTTCTTCATCCCCAGCATCCTCGTCCTCCCCTGTTGGCTGGGACTGACGGGCGTGGAGGTCTGTCAGAGCGTAAGCGACCTGTTTGCCTTCATCGTCACCGTTCCGGTCATGGTCTATACCTTCCGAGAGCTGCGGGCTTAGTCCTTGGCATCCTTGCTGGCACGCATGCCCCTCTCTGGTCTTTGCCCACCTCATAGAGCGGACATCAAATAGCAGCCTCGTACTACTCAAGTTCGTCTCATTAGAGAAAAAACAAGTTTCACCCTCAACATTCCGATTCCTATGCGCATCCTCACCCTCTCAACCCTCCTTTTCGCTTCGCTTTCCATGCAAGCGCAGCAAGCGGCCTATTACAAACTCTCGCCTTTCGTACGCGAAGTGGCTACCCTGGCGCGCGCAGAACTACGCCAGCGCCCACAGCTTGGCAACATGGAAGGACGCGAACTGTCGGCCTTCATCCGTACTGAGGGTGACGCCGATGAGCTCTTTCAGCGCTATGGTGTGGAGCGCTTGGCGAGTTTCGGACCTTCCCTCCATATCGTCTCCATCCCCTTGCGCCATATCGGGGCTTTGTCGCTCGACGGACGAGTGATGCGAATAGAAACCCACCGCTCCTGCACCGTCACGATGGACACTACGCGCACCATCGTCAATGCGACTCCAGCCTATGAGGGACGCGATCTGCCGCAAGCTTTCACGGGCGAGGGCGTGGTCGTCGGCGTGCAGGACATCGGTTTCGACCTGACTCACCCCACCTTTTATACGCGCGACATGAGCCGCTATCGTATCCAGGCCTTGTGGGACCATCTGTCGCCTGACACCATCGGGTCGCCCTACTATGTCGGCCGCGACTATCGAGGCGAGGAGACTTTGCTCCAGTTGGGTTGCCCCTATGACGGCAACGTGCAGACCCACGGTACCCACACGGCAGGAATAGCTGCCGGAAGCGGTTTCGACTCCCCCTACGGTGGCATTGCCCCCGACGCCGACCTCTGCTTGGTATGCAATGCGACGGGAGACGACGCAGCCATCATCGACACGTCGCTCATCTATAAATACACGACGGCCACCGACGCCCTGGGCTTCAAGTATATTTTCGACTATGCAGCCAGCGTTGGCAAGCCCTGCGTGATCAATTTTAGCGAGGGAAGTCCTGAGAGTGCCCACGACGAAGACCGCCTCTACTACGAGGTGCTCGACTCGCTCCAGGGACCAGGCCGCATCCTGGTGGCCTCGGCGGGTAACAACGGCGAGCGACTGGCCTACTTCCGCAAGCCTCGTGGCGAGGAGCACGCAGGGCTTTTCGTCGCAGCCAACTCATCTGTCGGCACAGCCACTCTGCGGTCCGCCGACCCCTTCACTATCCGGATCAAGACCTATGCCAACCCCGCCGCACCCGTCAGTTTCGACTATCCTACGCAGGAGGTGCTCGCCGCCTCCGACTCTTTGCTCTGTGACACCGTCATGACCTCGCCAGGCAACCGCATGGTGGTGCTGGTCCAAGCCTATGAGGTCCCTGCCGTTGGTCAGGGTGTGTTCTATGACGTGACGATGCAGCAGGAGCAGCGACTTGGTACGCCGAGCACGGCCCTCGACGTGCGGGGGACAGAAGCCGACGTGGAGTTCTTCTACAATGGTCTTTTGACTTGGAACAGCGACTTAGACCCCACAATGTCGGCAGGAGAGCAGAGTCATAGCATCCTTGTGCCGAGCGCGGCAAACCGCGTCATCAGCGTAGGAGCGACCACCTGGCGCAACCAGTTTTACAACTACCAGGGCGACTGGCACGTCAGCAAAGGAGGCAATGGACTCAAAGCCGACTACTCCTCCGTTGGCCCGACGATGGATGGGCGGACGAAGCCCGATGTCTGTGCGCCAGGCACCAATGTCATCTCGGCCTATAGCTCCTTCTTCATAGCCAATCCGGACAACCAAGGAGCGCCGCTGCGCAGCGATGTGGCTCATTTCCAGTATAATGGGCGCACCTACGCATGGAATGCCAACTCCGGTACTTCCATGTCCGCACCCGTTGTGGCAGGAGCCATTGCTCTTTGGCTGCAGGCCCGCCCCACGCTCACGCCCGAGCAGGCTCTTGAGACCATTGCCGCCACGAGCCACCGCACCGTCTCCGGACTTCCCGTCCCCAACAACCGCTATGGCTACGGCGAGATAGACGTCTATAAAGGATTGCTTCATCTGCTCCACTTCGACAGGGTAGGGGAAGTCTCCGCCACTCCGCTTCGTGGCGTCAAGGTGCGTACTGGTGAGGGCGTCCTCACGCTCTCTTTTGACGACCCCCCCACGCAGCCTTTCGCCGTGACGATCTTCTCGTCCGCAGGCGCCAAGGCGGGCCACTGGCAGCTTCCTGCCAACCAGCCCTCCTATCAGCTTCCCTTGCCCACGACGAAGGGCGTCTTCGTCCTCCAGGTGGAAGGCAAGCAGCGCGCTTCTACGCTCATCCGCTTGTAGGATTCGGGCCCGTTGTGGCAACGAAAGAAGACAGAGAAAAGCAAAATACCTTTTTTTAGGTATTGTGTACTTTTCCGCCAAGTCGTACCTTTGCAACCGTAAAACAGTTAGTACAACTTGGTAAATGAAATCTTGTTCAAAAGGAATTATTTCATAATGTTTTTGTAATGAAAAAAGGCCGGCTGTGAAGTCGGTCTTTTGCCATCTATGATCCTCAGGTGCTCGTTGAGGCTTGTTTGAAATTCTATGATCTCCCAAAGCGTTCGTTGTGATTGGCTTGGTCTTCTATTTCCGAGAAATGCTCCAGGCCGAGATAAGCCTTGTTTTGAGAGCGTGGACGATAGGAAAAGGAAGAAAAACAGAGAAACTGAGGCTCGAGAGTCTTGGCAGAATGAAGAGAAATGGCTAACTTTGCAAGCAGCTTGCTATTGATGGACTGTTGTAGCTTGCGAATCATAAAAGACCAACTATATGGAAAAAGAACTATTGCCCAAGGTGGCACACTACGATATGATGGCCGACCCGTTTCGTTGCGACTTCTCCAAGCATCTGACGGTGGGCCAGTTGGGCAACGCCCTGCTCAATGCCGCCGACTTCCACTCCGACGACCGCGAGTTTGGTATGAATTACCTCCACACCATCCACCGCACCTGGGTGTTGAGCCGCCTGTGCATAGAACTGGAGGCCATGCCCCGCGCCTACGACCCGTTTTTCATCGAGACCTGGTGCGACAGTGCGATGAAGTATTTCACGAGCCGTAACTTCAAGATCGGTTCGCCTACGGGGAGCGTCTATGGCTACGGCCGCAGCATCTGGGCGATGATCGACACCGAGACGCGCCAGCCTGCCGATATCCTTGCCATCCATGACGGCCTGCTCACGGCCTACTTGGACCGCGACTATCCGTGCCCCATTGCCAGTCCCTCGCGCGTGAAACTCGGCGACCGCCTGGAGTTGGTGCGAGAGTTGGACACTTTCTATAGCGATGTGGATATCAACGGCCACATCAATAGCGTGAAGTACATCGACCATGTCCTCGACCTTTGGCCACTCTCCTGGTACGCGTCCCACCGCCTGCGCCGCATCGACGTGGCCTATGTGGCAGAAAGCTATCAGGGAGACCGGCTTCGTCTCTATCGCCAGCCGCTCTCAGACGATGGTCTTGCTTTTGGCGTGAGCGTCTGCAAAGTGAGGGAGGGGGAAGAGCAGCGTGAGGTATGCCGTTGCGAGCTGCACTTCGAGTAGAAACGCGGATTCTCTGCAAGGGTTTTGCGACTTTCGCACTTTTAGTCTTTCAGCCAAATCTTGCTGCCATCCGTTGCCACCTGTTCCTCGGCCATGAGGCGGTTGAGCACCTGTCCAGCCTTGACGTGTCCAAATAGCGCTTTGATCTCGGCGAGCGTGTGGCCCTTCTGGTCCGCCAGTTGTTGCAGGATAGCCTGCCGCAGCGCCTCGTCGCTACTTTCCTTGCGCCTTGCCCGGCAGACGTCGCAGTGGCCACAGTCCTCGCTCTCGGTCTCGCCGAAATAGCGGAGCAGCTGGCGACTTCTGCATTCGCTCTCATTCTCACAATAGTCAATCATGGCGAGGATGCGCTTCTCGAAGTCGGCCTTGCGGTCCTCATAGACTTCGGGGCCAATGATCAGGTCCTCTCCGTCGATTCTGTCCTTGCGATAGGTGATGAGGGGAATGTTTTTGCGAGGGATAAACTTCACGATGTGCTTTTGGTCAAGTGCCCGAAGTGTCGTATAGGTCTCCTCACGCGACAAGTTGGCCTCCTTGGCCACAAAACTCTCGTCGATGAAACTGAAATCGACAAACAGATCCCCATACATCCGCAGCAATGCCGTGATGACGGCGTTCTCCTTGGGCGTGCTATGGTCGAGGCGGTACAAGTCCTCTCGCTGGAGTAGGAACCGCAGCCTTGCCTTGCTGTCCGGGTTGGGATCATAGTAGATGTAGCCCGCCCGCTGCAGCAGTTCCAGCGACGTGTGCACCTGGGTGGGGAAGTGGCGGTATGCCCGGCAGAACCGCTCCAGGCTAAACTCAAATGTATGGCCCGCTCCGCAGCCCACGCCCACGACGAAGAAATAAGCGATTTGGTCGTAGATGGTGCGTATGAGTTCTTTCTCGGGAAAGGAGGAGGCGACGCGGCATTTGAGTTTGTAGGCATCGTCCTCTTCGTAGAGCAGCACGGCGTAGGCCTGGTTGCCGTCGCGTCCCGCGCGTCCCGCTTCTTGGAAATACTCCTCGATGGAGTTGGGGGCGTCCGGGTGGATCACCATGCTGACGTCCGGTTTGTCTATACCCATGCCGAAGGCGTTGGTCGCCACCATGACGCGCACTTTGTCGGTCTGCCACAGGTTTTGCCGTTCCTCCTTCACGCTCGGTTCCAGTCCCGCATGATACCATGTCGCACTGATGCCCTGCTGCATGAGCATTTTGGCCAGTTCGCGTGTGGCCTCCCTGCTGCGTGTATAGACGATGGACGATCCGCTGGTCTGACGGAGAATGTGGAGCAGCTCCGCCTCTTTGTCCATGGTGCGGCGCACGATATAAGAAAGGTTCGCGCGTGCGAAACTCATCTTATATACGTTGGGCGTGCGAAACTGGAGTTGGCGCTGGATGTCCTCCACCACGGCGGGAGTGGCCGTGGCGGTCAGTGCGAGGATGGGAATCTCGGGCAACAGTTGCCTTATCTTCGCTATCTCCAGGTAGGAAGGGCGGAAGTCGTAGCCCCACTGGCTGATGCAGTGGGCCTCGTCCACAGTGACGAAGCTCACCCTCATGTGGCGCAGTTTGGCCAGGAAGAGTTCGGAGCCGAGTCGTTCAGGCGAGATGTAGAGCAACTTCACGCCCCCGAAGACGGCGTTCTCCAACGTCTGGACGATGTCGGACCGCTGCATCCCCGCGTGGATAGCTGCCGCCCTGATGCCTCTCCTGCGCAGATGGTCCACCTGGTCCTTCATCAGCGAGATCAGGGGCGTGATGACCAGGCACACACCCTCCATCGCCAGCGCAGGCACCTGGAAGGTGATAGACTTTCCTCCCCCCGTCGGCATCAGTCCCAGGGTGTCCTTTCCAGCCCCTATGCTCTCGATGATCTCGCGCTGGATGCCTCTGAAGTCAGGGTAGCCCCAGTGCTCACGCAGTATGGCGCGATAGTCTGCCACCACTCTTTTATCCCTCTCCTTCCTCCGTCTCGGTGGGTCTTATGTCCTCTATCTGCAGTTGCACCGCCCCCCGCTTGAACACGTTGTCCTCGATGGTATAGGCTATGTCAAACGACCGTTTCGACTTGATGTAGCGTGCTGCTGCACTCTGTCCAAAGGCGATGCCGTTCATGACGTTGTTCGACTTGGAATCGACCAATTCCAGTTTGATGTGTTCCTGCTCGCGTCCCACCACCTTCGATGTGCCGAAGTCATAGACATCCTTCGTGCAGAAGATAGGTTTCGTGTTGCCCGGTCCGAACGGAGCAAAGCGCTTGAGGTCGTTGTGCAGCTTCTTCGTGATATCCTTGAAGTCGATGAGCGCGTCGATGTGGAGGAAAGCCTCCGTCTGCTCCGGCTGGATGTGGCTATCCACATAGGCCTGGAATCGGTTGCGAAACTCTCTCACGTCGCTCCAGCGCAGCGTCAGTCCTGCCGCGTAGGTATGGCCGCCGAAGTTGAGCAGCAAGTCGCGGCAGCTCTTGATGGCCGAGTAGATATCAAATCCCGCCACGCTCCGAGCCGATCCTGTCGCCAGGTCTCCCTCGCGCGTGATGACCACGGTGGGGCGGAAGTAGATCTCCGTCAGTCGGCTGGCCACGATGCCCACCACGCCCTTCTTCCAGTGTTCGTCGTAGAGGACGATGCTGCTTTGGTGGCTTTGGCTCTCCAGTCGGTTCACGATCAGGTTGGCCTCGTCCGTCATCTGTCGGTCTATGCCCTTTCGCTGCTCGTTGTACGTGTCGATGTGGCGTGCCCTTCGCAGCGCCTCGTTGATATCCCGCTCCACGAGCAGGTCCACGCTCTCCTTGCCACACTCCATGCGTCCGCTGGCGTTGATGCGCGGTCCTATCTTGAAGATGATCTCGCTCATCGACAGTTCGCGCCCGCTCAGTCCACACACGTCCACGATGGCCTTGAGGCCGACGCTGGGGTTTTGGTTGAGCTGCTTCAGTCCGTGGAAAGCCAGGATGCGGTTCTCGTCCACCACGGGCACGAGGTCTGCTGCGATGCTCACGGCACAGAAGTCGAGCAGCGGGATGAGGCGCGAGAAGGGAATGCCGTTGTTCTTGGCAAAGGCCTGCATAAACTTGAATCCCACGCCGCAGCCACAGAGTTCCTTGAACGGGTAGGTGTCGTCCGCCCGCTTCGGGTTGAGCGTCGCCACGGCACACGGCAGTTCGTCGTCCGGCACGTGGTGGTCACAGATGATGAAGTCAATGCCCAGCTCCTTGGCGTGTGCTATCTCCTCCACCGCCTTGATGCCACAGTCGAGGATGATGATGAGTTTCACCCCCGTCTCCTCCGCATACTGCAGTCCTTTGTGGCTGATGCCATACCCCTCGTCGTAGCGGTCGGGGATGTAATAGTCGATGTTGGAGTAGAACTGTCGCAGAAATTTGTACACCAGCGCGACGGCCGTGCATCCATCCACGTCGTAGTCGCCATAGACCAGTATGCGCTCCTTGCGCCCCATGGCGTCGTTGAGGCGGTCCACGGCGAGATCCATGTCCTTCATCAGAAACGGGTTGATGAGATCGGCCAGTTGCGGACGAAAGAAGCGCTTGGCCGCCGACTCGGTCGTGATGCTGCGATCGATGAGCAGGTTGGCGAGTATCGGGCTGATATTCAGCTTCTCACCCAACTCCTTGGCCGCACGTTGCCGATCGGGCGAAGGCGATTCGTAATTCCATTTGAAATGCATTTATATTGTTCTTTTTTTGATTTCTTCTTCAGTCTGCCGTGAGGCAGCGTCTCCCGGCAGTTGTGCCAGGGGCACAATAGGGGAGTGTAAAGTTACAAAAAATAATCCGGATTGTATCGGGGCGTATTTGTTTTTTTAGTTTTCTTAAAGGATGCTTCCATGCCGGGGCGTCACGATCACCACCCCTGCGCCCGCTCGGCCTCGTATGATAGCATCATCCCCACGCTCCCTCCGAGGGAAGGAACGTGGGGATGAGAACTTGTGTGGATGCGGGCAGTTTGCCTCGGTCAGACGTCGATCTGCAGTCCGTCGTAGGCGAAGCTCACCCCCTCGGGCAACCGCTTGCTGGCCTCGGCGTAGCGCCCGATCTTGTGGGTGAGATGCGTGAGGTAGGTGCGCCGTACGCCCAGGCGGTGTGCGAAGTCGATGGCATCGCTCACCAACTGATGGGAGTGGTGGGGCGGATCCCAGCGTAGCGCATTGACCACGAGCGTGTCAACGTCCTGTAGGTAAGGTAGTTCTGTCTCGTCGATCGACTTCATGTCGGTGATGTAGGCCAGTGGTCCGATGCGAAACCCGAGGATGGGCATCTTGTCGTGGAGCACCACGATGGGCACGATCTTGAGGTCGCCGATCTGCAGCGGATCGTGCGGAGCGATGGTGTGGAGAGCCAGTTTGGGTACGCCTGGGTAGAGATGCTCGCCGAAGCAGTAGGGCATGGTGTGGTGCAAGCCGCTGCAGGTGGCTGCGTCGGCATAGATATTGACCGGTCCGAGTTGGCAGAACGGGCGCACGTCGTCGATGCCCGCCACGTGGTCGTAGTGGATGTGCGTGATGAGCAGTCCGTCGATCTTGCGGAATGGCTGGCGAAGGATCTGCTGGCGGAAGTCGGGTCCACAGTCGATCAGCACGCGCGTGGTCTCCGTCTCTATGAGCGCGGAGGTGCGCAGACGCTGGTCCCGTGGGTCTTGGCTGCGGCAGACCTCGCAGTCGCAGCCGATGACGGGCACGCCGTTGGACGTTCCCGTACCTAAGAACGTCAGTCTCATCGGATATTCACCTCGGGGTTGATTTCTATACCGAACCGCTCGGCCACGTCGTGGCGCACGGCCTCGCAGAGCTTCTTGACCTCCTGGCCCGTCGCCCCGCCAAGGTTGATGAGCACGAGCGCTTGGCGCGCATAGACCCCCGCCCGTCCGAGTGAGCGTCCTTTCCACCCACACTGGTCTATCAGCCAGCCAGCGGGCACCTTGTAGCGAGTCGTCCCGTCAGCGTCAGCCACCTCGTAGTGGGGAATCTGTGGATATTGCGCCTGCAGTTTCCTAAACTTCTCTTCGCCGACGATGGGGTTCATGAAGAAGCTGCCCGCGTTACCAAAGACCTTGGGGTCGGGGAGTTTGCTGCGCCTGATCTCGATGATCGTCTGTCGCATCTGCTCCGCCGTGGGGTGGGTGATGGCTTTCTCGGCCAGGGCCGCACGGATGTTGCCATAGTCGAGTTGGGGATCAAACTGTGTGGAGAGCCGGTAGGTGACGGAGGTGATGAGGAAGCGGTCGCGCCACTCGTGCTTGAAGCGGCTCTGTCGGTAGCTGTAGCCACAGTCGCTGCCCTTGAGGCGGCAGAGGCGTCCCGTCGCTATCTCCACGGCCTCCACCTCTTCGATGAGGTTGCAGGCCTCCGCGCCGTAGGCACCGATGTTCTGCACGGCGCTGGCACCACACTCGCCCGGTATCAGCGAGAGATTCTCCGCGCCGTGGTAGCCATTGGCGACACACCACGCCACGAAGGCGTCCCACTCCTGTCCTGATCCGCAGCGCACGCGTCCTTCTCCCAGCGACTCGATGAATCGGATGGCGGAGTGGATCACCGTCCCCTCGTAGTCGCCCGTCAGTAGCAGGTTGCTGCCGCCGCCAAGGATGAGCAGCGGGCCGTCCTCGGGGGTGAGGGCTCGGACCAGCTCCTGTGCCTCTTCGACGGAGCCATACTCCACGAATCTTCGGCAGCGGACGTCGATGCCGAAGGTGTTGTGGGCCAGTAAACTATAGTTTTTTTTGTCTATCATCTGTTTTCTCCTTCATTTGAATAAGAATCCTTCGTTCGAACACGAATCCTTTGTCTGGGACACGATTCCTTTGTTTGAACACGATTTCTTCGTTTGGGACATGATCCCTTCGTTTGGGACATGATCCCTTCGTTTGAGACAAGATTTCTTTGTCTGAACAAAAATCCTTCGTTCGAACAAAACCGATGCGCCCTGGTCTTGTTTGGCCGTGGGTCGCATCGGGTGTGATGTAGTTGTGGTGGGCCGGACCCTGGGGCCCGGATAAGATCAAAGACGAGATCAATATGCCTTGACCTTCTCCAGGCGCCATTTGCCGTGGCGCTGCTTGAAGACCAGTCGGGTTTCGATGCCGTTGGAGAGTCCTCTGAAGACCAGGATCTTGCGCTGGCTCTTGCCATACTTCTGGCCGTAGAGGATATTGTAAATCATATTGTCGGGCACGGTGGGCAGGAAGGTGCTCCACTCCTCGGCTGGTATCGTCGTCTCCACGTGGCTTGTCTCCTCGCCGTTGGGGTCAGGACCGGAGTAGGGCAGCGGGTTGCGGATCATTCCCGCGCCGTTGGCTGCGAAAAACTTCTGCAGGAAGTTGAGGAAGGAGGCATTGACATTGTCCTTGAAGCTGATCTGATTGATGCGCTCCATGCGCCACTTGCCGTCTCCATGTCCAAAGGCATACTGGTCCACCAGTCCCTCGCGCAGATAGATCTTCTCCACGACCACGCTGTCGAGTGAGGTCGATTTGGCGTTGTCCATCTGCTGCTCGTTGTCAAAGATGAGCGTATAGTATTGCTGGCGCATGAAGAAGTGCTCCGTCTTCCACTGGCTCTTCTGTAGCATCTTCGTCTTGCCACCCCGCGTCACGGGTAGTGGAAATACGATGCGGGCGCGCTGCAGGCGCCTGTTGGCGATGAAGTTGAAGAAGAAGTCGTCGAAGAGCTGGTCGGCGGCCTTCGGCATCGGTGTCTCCTCGACGATCCGTGCGATGGTGTCGGCGTGGGTCGTGTCGGCGATGGTGTCGGTGTCGATGGCCAGCGTGTCGGTAAGCGCCTCTGGCTTTTTGTCCGTGCAGCCGGTGTTCAATCCGACCATTACGCAGCAGAGCGCAATGGTCAACAAGAATAACTTTCTCATTCTCTCAATATTATATATAGATATACTAAAATACGGGTGCAAAGTTAGCGTAAAGCGCAGACAATACAAAATAAAAATCAGTTTTATTTTGCGGTTCATCTGATTTACTGTAACTTTGCAGAAAAATTAAAGCGAGCTATGTTATTAGAGAAGATAGAAGGACTTCTGAAGGAAGTCAGCACGGTGACGGCGCAGAGTGCCGAGGATGTGGAACGTTTGCGCCTGAAGTACCTCAGCAAGAAAGGCGAGATCAACGCCCTCATGGGTGAGTTCCGCAACGTGGCCGCCGACCAGAAGCGTGCCGTCGGCATCAAGATCAACGAGCTCAAGCAGCTTGCCCAGAGCCGCATCAACGCGCTCAAGGAGCAGGTGGAGGACCAGGCGGCGCAGAGCGACGACATCGACCTGACGCGCACGCCCTATCCCGTGACGCTGGGTACGCGCCATCCGCTGACGCTGGTGAAAAACGAGATTGTCGACATATTCTCCCGTATGGGCTTCACGCTCTATAGCGGTCCTGAGATCGACGATGACCAGCACGTCTTCACGATGCTCAACTTTGCCGCCGACCATCCCGCACGCGATATGCAGGACACTTTCTTCATCGACAGGAGCGATCCCTCCGACGTGACCAAGAACGTCTTGCTGCGCAGCCACACCTCGGGCGATGAGGCCCACTATATGGAGACCCACGAGCCCCCCATCCGTATCCTCTGCCCGGGCCGCGTCTATCGCAACGAGGCCATCTCGGCCCGTGCCCACTGCTTCTTCCACCAGGTGGAGGGCCTGTATGTGGACAAGGGCGTGAGCTTCACCGACCTAAAGCAGGTGCTGCTCACCTTTGCCCGCGAGATGTTTGGCGCCGACACGAAGATTCGCCTTCGTCCCAGCTACTTCCCCTTTACGGAGCCCAGCGCCGAGATGGATATCTCCTGCAACATCTGTGGCGGCAAGGGTTGCGGCTTCTGCAAGCACACGGGATGGGTGGAGATCCTGGGTTGCGGCATGGTCGATCCCCACGACCTGGCTGCCTGCAACATCGACCCCGAGGTCTATACGGGCTACGCCTTCGGACTGGGCGTGGAGCGCATCACCAACCTCAAGTATCGTGTGAGCGACCTCCGTCTCTTCTCCGAGAACGACACCCGCTTCCTCCGCGAGTTTGAGCAGGCGTAGGCGCCGCGTCGTTTTGCCAGCAGCGAGCCATCCTTGCCGGCAGCAAGATAGGGTAAGATATTAAGATAAGATATTAAGTAATGACAATCCCGGGTCACACTGGTTGTGGTCCGGGATTGTCTTTTGGTTTTCCTTTAGGGCTGCTTCACCTTGCGCATGGACAGGGCGATGCGGCCACGGCGCAGGTCCACCTCCGTCACGCGGACCATGACCTGCTGGTGGAGCTTCACCACCTCGTTGGGGTCTTTGACAAACTTGTCGGCCAACTGAGAGATGTGGACGAGTCCATCCTGATGGACCCCGATATCGACGAAGGCCCCAAAGTTGGTGATGTTGGTCACGATGCCAGGCAGTTCCATTCCCTCGCCCAGGTCGTCGATGGTGTGGACGCTGTCGGAGAAGCGAAACTCCTGGATGGGCTGGCGCGGGTCGCGCCCCGGTTTCTCCAGTTCGGCGAGGATGTCGTTGAGCGTGGGCAGTCCGACGGTGGACGTGACGTAGCGCCTGACGTCGATCTGCCGCTGCTTCTGCTTGTCGGCCACGAGTTGCGCCACGGTGCAACCCTCGTCGGCCGCCATGCGCTCCACGATGGCGTAGCTCTCGGGGTGGACTGCCGAGTTGTCGAGCGGATTCTTCGCTCCAGGGATGCGTAGGAAACCCGCACACTGTTGGTAGGCTGCCGGTCCCAGACGCGGCACCTTGCGCAGCTGGGCCCGCGAGGTGAAGGCGCCGTGCTCCCTGCGGTAATCGACGATGTTTTGCGCCAGGGCCGGTCCGAGACCGCTGACGTACATGAGCAGGTGCTTCGAGGCCGTATTGACATTGACGCCGACGAGGTTGACGCAGCTCTCCACCGTCCGGTCGAGCGAGTGCTTGAGTTTGGCCTGGTCCACGTCGTGCTGATACTGTCCCACGCCGATGCTCTTCGGGTCGATCTTGACCAGTTCGGCCAGCGGGTCCATCAGTCTTCTGCCGATGGAGACCGCTCCGCGCGTCGTCACGTCCTCGTCGGGAAACTCCTCGCGCGCCGTCGGCGAGGCCGAGTAGATGGAGGCGCCGTCCTCGGAGACCGTGAAGACGCTCACCTCCGGCAGGGCGGGATTGTAGTCGAGCATCTCATCGACAAAATCCCTCGTCTCGCGGCTCGCCGTGCCGTTGCCTATGGCGATGGCCTCGATGGCAAAGTCCTTCACCATGCGTGCGGCCGCCACAGTGGCCTGGGCACGGTGGCGCTTGGGCGGGTGAGGGTAGAGGATCTCGTGGTGGAGCAGGTTGCCCTGGGCGTCGAGGCAGGCGATCTTGCATCCGTTGGCAAATCCGGGGTCGATGGCCATCACGCGCTTCTGTCCCAGCGGGGCGGAGAGGAGCAGCTGGCGCAGGTTTTCGGCGAAGACATGGATGGCCTCTTCGTCGGCCTTTTCCTTGCTCAGCGCCGTAAACTCATTTTCGATACTCGGGTCTATGAGCCGTCGGAAGGCGTCCTCCACGGCTTCGCCCACGAGGCTTTGACAGGCGCCGTGGCCTCTGACAAACTGTCGGCGCAGGCGGTCCTCCACGGGTTCTTCGTCGGCGATGGCGATGCTGACGCGCAGCACGCCCGCCTCCTGGCCGCGGCGCATGGCCAGCAGTCGGTGGGAGGAGCAGCGGCGCAGCGGCTCGGAGAAGTCGAAGTAGTCGGCAAACTTCTGTGCCTCGTCCGTCTCGGCCATTTTCTTGACGACCTTCGCGCTGATCACGGCCTCGCGGCGGTAGGCTGCACGCACGGTGTTGCGCGCCTGCTCGTTTTCGCTCACTCCCTCGGCGATGATGTCCTTGGCGCCAGCCAGCGCTGCCTCTACGTCGGCCACGTCGCCCTTGACGAAGCGCTTTGCCGCCTGAGCGGGGTTGGCCTCGCGCTGCAGCAGGAGGATCGTGGCCAGCGGTTCCAGTCCCTGCTCCCGCGCCACCTGCGCCCGGGTGCGCCGCCGCGGCTTGAAGGGCAGGTAGATGTCCTCCAGCTCCGTGGCGTTCCAGCAGTTGCGGATGCGCCGCTCCAGTTCGGGCGTGAGCTTCTCCTGCTCGGCGATGGTCTTGAGGATCGTCGCCTTGCGCTTCTCCAGCTCCTTGAGCTGCGCGTTGAGTTCGCTGATGCGTGTGATCTGCACCTCGTCGAGATTGCCCGTCCGCTCCTTGCGGTAGCGTGCGATGAAGGGGATGGTGCAGCCCTCGTCGAGCAGTTTTAGCGTGGCCTCCACCTGGTGTTCGCTGATGGACAGGGCGTTGGCGATATGTTTGGCAAATGGATTCATTGTCTTGTAGCGTTTGGTTTTCTTGTATTGTTGGTCAGCCGTCGCAATGGAAAACTTGTTTCCTTATTGCTGAGTGCAGCCTAACTTATGCAAAGTTACGGAAAAATCATGAAACCCACCGCCGAATCGGCCAAAAATGTGTAACTTTGCACCTAATTTAATAAGGAGTATAGCATGATTTCGATAGAAGGACTTACCGTGGAGTTTAGCGCGAAGCCATTGTTCCGCGACGTGAGCTTTGTCATCAACGACCACGACCGCATCGCCCTGGTCGGCAAAAATGGTGCGGGCAAGAGTACGATGCTCAAGATATTGTGTGGCGAGCAGCAGCCCACGAGCGGCGTGGTCTCCATTCCCGGCGGCACCACCATCGGCTATCTGCCGCAGGTGATGCGGCTGGCCGACGACACGACCGTGCGTGAGGAGGCTCGCAAGGCTTTCTCCGACAATACCAAGATGCAGCAGCAGCTGGAGCGGATGCAGCAGGAGATGGCCGACCGCACCGACTTCGAGAGCGAGGGCTACGCCCAGCTCGTGGAGCGCTTCACCCACCTCCACGACCGCTACATGCTCCTCGGCGGCGAGAACTACGAGGCTGAGATCGACCGCACGCTCCAGGGCCTGGGCTTCAGCCGCGCCGACTTCTGCCGCCCCACGCGCGAGTTTTCGGGCGGCTGGCGCATGCGCGTCGAACTGGCCAAGATCCTTCTGCGCAAGCCCGACGTCCTCCTCCTCGACGAGCCTACCAACCACCTCGACATCGAGAGCATCCAGTGGCTGGAGCAGTTTATCCAGCAGAGCGCCAAGGCCGTTGTCCTCGTCAGCCACGACCGCGCCTTCATCAACAATGTCACCACACGCACGCTGGAGATCACCTGCGGCCATGTGGAGGACTACAAGGTGAGGTACGACGAGTATGTCGTGCTGCGCAAGGAGCGCCGCGAGCAGCAGATGCGCGCCTACGAGAACCAGCAGAAGGAGATCGCCGACACGCGCGCCTTCATCGAGCGCTTCCGCTACCAGGCCACCAAGGCCGTGCAGGTGCAGCAGCGTATCCGCCAGCTGGAGAAGATCGTGCCCATCGAGATCGACGAGGTGGACAATCGCAGGATGCACCTCAAGTTTCCGCCCTGCCTCCGCTCGGGCGACTACCCCGTGATCTGCCAGGGCGTGGAGAAAGCCTATGGCGACCATGTGGTCTTCTCCGACGTCGATCTGACCATCAAGCGCGGCGAGAAAGTGGCCTTCGTGGGCCGCAACGGCGAGGGCAAATCGACGCTCGTGAAGTGTATCATGAACGAGATACCCTATGGCGGCACGCTCAAGATAGGCCACAACGTGCAGATCGGCTATTTCGCCCAGAATCAGGCCCAGCTCCTCGACGAGCGGCTGACGGTCTTCGAGACTATCGACGAGGTGGCGCGGGGAGAGATGCGCCTGAAGATCAACGACCTGCTCGGCGCCTTTATGTTTGGCGGCGAGGCCTCGGAGAAGCCCGTCAGCGTGCTCTCCGGCGGCGAGAGGTCGCGCCTGGCGATGATCCGCCTGCTGCTGGAGCCCGTCAACCTGCTCATCCTCGACGAGCCCACCAACCACCTCGACATGCCCTCCAAGGACGTGCTCAAGGAGGCCGTCCGCGCCTTTGACGGCACGGCCATCATCGTCAGCCACGACCGCGAGTTTCTCGACGGCCTCGTCACGAAAGTCTATGAGTTTGGCGGCGGCCACGTGCGCGAGCATCTCGGCGGCATCTACGACTGGCTGCACTCCCGCCGTGCCGCCACCATCCACGAGGCCGTGGGGCTGGCCCAAACTCCCTCGGGAGGCAGCGCCTCGCCTGCAGCGCCTCAGGAACCGAAGGCGGGCAAGCAGAGCTACCTGGAGCACAAGGAGGAGCAGAAGAAACTGCGCAAGGCGCGCAAGGCCGTGGAGGAGTGTGAGCGCAAGATCGCCCGCCTCGAAGCGCGCGTCAAGGAGCTCGACCAGCTCTTCCTCGATCCCGCCAAGGCTTCCGACATGGGGCTCGTGACGGAGTATGCCGACACGCGCCGCCAGCTGGACGAACTCCAGGACGAGTGGCTGGTGCTGGCCGAGGCAGCGGGGGAGTAGTCCCCCTGCCTTGCGCTGGGCGGCCTTGCCCAGGATGCGCGGCCTGTTTACACTTCCTTCCAGTCGATGAGCCCCTTGCCCTTGTCGTCCAGCTCTATGGCCAGCGCCACGACGCGTCGTTTGTCGGCCTTGAAGGGCTCGGCGTATTGTCGGGAGTGGATCTGCTCCGCCGCGGCGTCGATGCCGCCGTTGTTGCTCAGTTTCAGTTCCAAGACGTAGATGATGTGGATCGTCTCCACCACCATGTCTATCCTGCCCGTGGCGATCATTTTCTCCACCTCCACCCGGCAGCCGATGGCGTTGAAGATCGTGCTCAGTATCAGCCGGTAGCGCTCCTCCATGTCCATGCTGGCCAGTTTCTTGTTGCTGTAGGGCACGTCGGCCACGAGCGCCTTCAGACATTTCATGGCCTCGGGCAGGTTGCCCAGCTGGAGGGCAAGCAGCAGGCCGGACTGCACCGACTGGATATTGCTATTGCTGCGTAAGGTAAGCGCTGGCAAGACCGTTTCGTAGAGCGCCTGCCTTACCTCTTGGTTGGGGAATCCAAGGATATAGACCCCCATCTGGTAATCCTTGATCGTGAGATAGCCCGACTGATAGAGAAACAGTTCTGCACCGCCGCCTGTCACGTCTGAGGTCTCAATGATTTGGCGAAGAATGGGGCAAGGATCAAATTGTCCCAGCCTTAGCTCCATGTCATCCACAAACTTTGGAAGCAAGGTGGTGGCGCCTGACGAGGCCCAATAGTTCTTCAAGTCGGAATCGGCCAGCGCGTTGATCAGACTGAAGGGGTTGAAGACGTCTACCATGTTGCGGCGACTGAAATGATAACCATCGTAATAGGCACTCAGTTGTGCCACGGCTTCGTCGTAGGTCCAGTCTTCATACGCTGCCAGTTTGCCGATTTCGGGCTTGAAATCGCGGAGCATTTCTTCCTTCGTGATGCCGCAGATGGCCGCGTATTCGGGCTCAAAACTGATGTTGC
>ERZ824473.1971-NODE-1971-length-26476-cov-3.927179_pt1 | contig 26476 bp, 17 predicted proteins | sample MGYA00519874_ERZ824473 | MGnify/ENA primary metagenome ERZ824473 (study PRJEB31778, sample SAMEA3449151) | human gut metagenome | biome: human gut; feature: human-associated habitat; material: faeces | place: United Kingdom | collected 2010/2012 ... | reverse complement strand
GGGTCTCTCTTTTACGGTCGGATCCGCTACTTCTCGACGACGGTAACGTCCCTGTCCGTATTCAGCGTCAGCTGATAGGTCCCATAATTACCCGAACCGTTCGTGAACTTGGTGTAGATCGCCGTAAGGTTCACCACCCAGCCGTCTTCGGGAATCTTGTTGTCGCGGAACTGGCTGTAACCGCTCGTACGCACCACGTAGTTGCCCGGAGCCGCATTGGTACCGGAGCCGGTCGCCGCCGCGTCGTAGGTAAACCATGCCGAGCCGTAGAAATAGGTCTCCGCATTAGCGCCTTCCAGCCTGCGTTTCGTAGCCCAAGTCGCCCACTCGTTGATGTCCGACCAGCCGGGAGAGTTCACGTCGTACGACGTCGAATTCGCAAAATAGTTGGGGAAGGTATTCTTGTATCCCCACGGCGCCGTGCCGAACTTGCTTTCCAGCCCTTCGAAACGCACCAGACGGCCCAGATCGGCATCCGAAATCGCCGTCTTGTAGTTATCCTTGGTAACGACCAGCGTATCCGACTTCAGCATCTGCTGCTGTTCGCCGGAGAAAATGTGCTCGTCCTGCATGATCTTGCTCTCGATGTTGTCATTCGAATAGCTGGCGTTGGAGGAGGTCGTACCGATGCTGGTCATACCGCGGTAGTTGCCGAGCACCAGCCCCTGCAGTTTGACGAAAACGATCTGTCCCGCGGGGTGGAAAAGGTAGTTGCCCGTATTGAGCTTAAGCTCGATCGCCGATTCGGACTCCGCATCGTAGAGGTAGACCGATTTATAGACATTGCCGTAACGGTCGGTGGAGATGACCTTGCCGGAGGTGAAAATCGGCTCATCCACCGTCCACGAAGCGACCGTCCCGTCGTTCATGCCGGGATTCTCGGCTTTGAACTGCGCCTTCAGGTCCTTGATCGATATATATTCCAGCCCCTCTTTCTCGAAATCGGCGCGGGTATATATCTTGGCCGCCTTCGGGTTCCTGTAATCGTTGTAACAGCCAACGAAGAACAGCCCTGCCGCGGCGATCAGAAACAGTTTAGATACTTTGTTCATAATATTCGTGTTTTATTCGTTAGCCGTCAGAAACGGAAGTAGAGATTGAGGTAATAGGTCGTACCGAACATGTAGAAATACTTCGAGTCGAAGGCCTGATAGGTAGTCACCGTCGTCTCGGTGTTCTTCGTCAGACGGGTCTGCTCGTAACCGCCGGTGCGGATGTCCTGATTGTTCAGGATATTCTTGACTTCGAGACTGAAGCCCAGCGTATACTGGCGGTGGATATACCAGTTCTTGCCGATGCTGGCGTTGAGCGTATAAGCCGAGTCAAACTTCTCCTGACGGCGCAGGTGAGCGATGTCCTCGGCGGTCATGCCGGTGGTAATCACCGCATCGGTGCGATAGATCGGGCTCATCGACAGATACATGTTGTTGTAATAGTTGAAGTCGGCCGACAGGAAGATGTTGTTGTTGCTGCGGTACGAAAGACCGACATTGGCGGCCAACTGCGGGGTGCTCTCCACGCGGAAGTTCTTCCAGTAAACATAGCCGTCGGAGACGATATCGCCGCTGTTGTCCTGCGTCTGCAGGTAATAGGGATTCGAATCGTAGGTGTACTGGCCCCAGCTCACGGCTCCGTTCAGGGCAAGGCTGCGGTACAGGGGAATCGAAACGGCCGCTTCGAGACCGAAGTGGAGCTTGTCTATGCCGCTCATGGCGAAGTTCGTGAAGGTCGCGGCCACGTCGTCGTAGTACGAAATCACTTTCGACTGATCGTAAATGCGGGTATAGTAACCGGAAATACGCGCTTTCAGGTCGCCGACACGCAGGTTATACGACGCATCCACACCGAAGACACGCTCGGCGGAAAGCCCCGGAGTCGTGGTGTTGCGCGTACGGGGCGACACGAACGAAGCTTGGAATTCGGGGGCGTCCTGCAGGTAAACGACATTCGCTTCGACGGTATGAGCCGCGGAGAAACGGTAGCTGAAGTTGCCTTTGGCCTTGTAGGTCAGGTAGTCGAGTTTCTTGGAATCGCCCTTCGAATTGTCGGGGAACAAGCCTTTGCGCCAAAGACCCTCGCGCCATTGCGAAGCATATCCCACTTCGCCGCCGACGGTTACGCCCAGACCGCCGACATTGAAATTATAGGCAGCCCATGCCTTCGTCCGGAGGACGTGCGCATAGTAGTCATAGCCGTATTTGTCGCCGACTTTGGCTGCGTGCGCATGACCGTGGCGATAGTAATAGTCGAGGTTGTTCTGATATGCGATGGCGTTCGAACCGAAGTCGCGCTCGGCGAATTTGTCGATGTCGGCCCAATAGTCGCCGCCAAGCAGGTCTTTGACCTCCGAATAGTACTCCGTACGGTTCCGGCGCAGCGAAAGGCCTCCGTAGATTTTCGAATTATTGCGGAAGATATGCGAGAAGTTGGCAACCAGATTCCAGTCCAGCTGATCGGTGTGACGCTCTTCGACCATATAGTTAGAACGACGGCCCGGACCGTACTGCGCCTCATCGACCGGATCGTTCTGGATATAGTTCGTCTGATACATCTTATCCCAGTCGAAATGGCGGATATTCTGGTAGTTGGCCTGCCAGTAAACCTGCTGCCAAGCCGCCCCCAGCATATTCTTGTCGAGCGCGAAGTAGCTCGGCAGATAACGGTAATAGTCCGGACGCGGGTCGGGACCGTTCTGCCACGTCAGCGCCGAGTAACCGTTCATGCCGAAGCGCAGCGAGGTGGCCAGATCGAGTTTCGAACGGTCCGAAATGTCGAACGTATAGTTCAGCATCACGACGGGTTCGTGGTTGTTGCGCACACGGGCGTTACGTTTCTTGCCGTCCTGCCAGCCCCAGTTGGGGTTGTAATAGTTATTGCCGACCAGATCGTAAGCTTCCTGCGTGGCCGCCTGCTGCGCACCCCGCTCGGTAGGAGCGCCCAGCAGGGTCAGCGCCAGACGATGACGCTGACCGAACTGCTTCTCGACAGCGGCGAAATAACCGAAAGCGTTGTAATAGACGCCATTGACATAGGAGTTGCCGCCCTGACGGGTCGAAACCGAAAAGGCATACGACCAGCCGTTGTCCTGATGGCCCGAAGCATAGGTGACCATCGCGCGGAAACGGTACATCGAGTTGCCGTTTACGAGGCTTGCACGCAGGCCTTTACGCATTTGCGAAGGACTCGTCACGATATTGGTCGTACCGCCGATGCCGCCCAGACCGGCGTCCGACGCCACGATGCCCGACGTAACTTCCTGATTGCGGGTAGCGTCGTTCAGACCGCTCCACAACGACCACGGCGTATAGCCCGTCATGGCGTCGTTGAGCTGAATGCCGTTCATATACACGTCCTGATACTGCGAATCGTAACCGCGGACGTTGAAACGCATTTCGCTGAACTTGTAGGACGCGATGTTATTGAAGAGGTCTTTCGAAGCCGAGAGCGACGTGGGCAAAGCCTGCGCATCGTCGGTGGTTTCGGTGTCGAACTCCGCGAAGACCGCGTCGTCGATCATCTGACGCTGCGTATCGGGCACGAGGATCACCGCATTGATGTCGCGCATCTGCGAACCGACACGTACGGCGATATTCGAAGTCTCGAATTCGGGAGTTTCGAACTGCAGCGAATATTCGCCCGCAGGAATATTTTCGAAAACGAAGTTACCCTGCGCATCCGAAACCGTTGTCGTACCGCCCGGCGTCATCGTAATCTTCACGTCGCCGAGTGCAATGCGTCCCGCACGCGAAACGACCCTGCCCTTGATGCCGCCGTCCTGTCCAAAGGCAGTCAGCGTCACAAGCGACAGCACTAAAATTAGTAGACTCTTGATTTTCATAGACTATGTAAGTAATTTATTTGGCAAAATAGATATACACCGGGAAGTGGTCGCTGTAACCGCCCTGAAAGTTATTTCCCACGTATGTACGCAGGGGATATCCCTTATACTGTCCCTCTTTCTGCAGCATGTAGTACCGCTTGAAGATATTGCCGTAGAATTTCGAACCGGGAGCCTTCTGCAAACGAAGTCTGCCTTCGGAACCCGTAGCCAGATTCTCCGTGACCACGATATTGTCGAAGAGATTCCATGCGTCGCCGTAAGCCAGCGTTCCGAGTCCCGCCTTGAGCATATCGGCAAAGGGATTGTAGAAATCGCCCGGCTTGAGATCCTTCATCTTGGCTTTGGCACCCAAACCCTCGGCAATGCTCTCGTCCGTAGGATCGTCGTTGAAGTCGCCCATGGCTACGACCTTGGTCGCCGGATTGATCTTCAGCACGGAATCCGCAATGCGGCGCATCTGCTCCCCGACGGCAATGCGCTTGAATTCCGAAGCGTCCTTGCCGCCCAGCCGCGAAGGCCAGTGCGCAACCATAAAGAAGAAGGGTTCGTTCTCGATGGTTCCCCACATCGTCAGGATGTCACGGGTCTTGAAGTTGGGAAGCTGCGGCACGACGGTTTTCACCGGGAAACTGCCCTCCAGTTTGAACACATCGGGACGATACATGAAGGCCACATCGACGCCGCGGGCTTCGGGCGAATCGTAATGCACGATACGGTAGTTGCCGGGGGCCAATTTGGGCGTCGCCACAATGTCCTCCAGCACCGAGCGCGTCTCGACTTCCGAGACGCCGATAACAGCCGGATAATTCTTGTCTGCGGCAGCAATGTCGAAAAGCACCCGCTCGATATTGCCGAGCTTCTTGAAATACTTGGCGGAATTCCACTTCTTGGGGCCTTCCGGCGTGAACTCGTCGTCATGCACCTCCGGATCGTTGATGGTGTCGAAAAAGTTCTCCAAGTTATAGAACATCACCTTGTAGGGCTTCTGCGCAAAGCACATTACGACGAACGCCGCCAAGAACAAAGTGAATATCAGTCGTTTTTTCATCGTTCTGAAATTTTAAGGTTTTACAATCCCCAAGAGGCGGCATCCTTCTGCGTCTTGACCTCGGCAGGCAGCGTGGGGAAGAATTCGAACTTGGTCAGCTCTTCGATCTCCTTGACGCTCTTCACCCAGCTTTTGGCCTCACCCTGACCTCCTTCGTTGGCCACCCAGAATCCGATGGACTTGAGCTGGCCGGCCGGAAGATTGCCCAGCCGGTCGCCGGGCTGCCGGATATTTCCCTTCACCGTACGTACCACCACTTTAAAATAATGGCTGGGCAGCGGGCACACCTGTCCGGCCTTGTCGGTCGTCGATGCCGTGCTGCCGGGCTTCCAATAGGCGCCCGTCACTACGTAAAGCGTATCGGAGCAGACCCAGTCGCGCACCTTGCCTTCCAGACGCATCCATCCCTGCTGATTGAGCGTACCATACTGAGGCGTAGCGTTGGAGTTGTAGAATGTCTGGTACTGCATGGCCATATTGGCATTGCGGTCTGCATTTGGAATCTGGTGACCACGGTCATAAGATCCGGTATAACTGCCCCGCCCCAGATCGGCCTGAAATAACGACGAAATCTTGGGATCGAAGGCCCACGGGTCTTTGGAAGGACGCCCCGAACCGATATACACGTCGTGCAGGGGATATGCCACCCACCACGCACCGCGCTTCGTCTTATCGAAACACAACGTGTAATTACGCATATTCCGGTTGTTGAGCTGAGCGAAATGCGACACATAAATATAGTTGCCGTCCTCCTTCTTCGCCGGAATTTCGGGCCAGACCAGATTATGGCCGGTCTCGTATACATCATCGTCCGACGAAATGCTGAACTGGACGAGTTCAAGCTCGACGGGCATCTCGCCTTCGAACTCGAACCGAATCAGGGCATGCCGCTCGTCCTTGGTGTTGTTCGGCCAATAATAGACATACTGATTCTTGTCGGACAAACTCGTTCCGACCTTTCCCGTCTTGACAGTCTGGCCTCCCGGCGCTGTCCGGTTAAACGAAATCCATTCGGCTCCCGAAGTGATTTCAGCCGTCCACGGCGTCCCCGTATCTCCGGTCACGATCAGCACAGCAGCGCCCTCCTGATCGGGATGCACGGTCTTGGAAGGGTCCCACTCCACCGAGTTGGCTCCCCCGCCTCCCTTATTGTCGGAATCCTTACCGCACCCCGTAAAGGCGACAGCTATCAGCACCATCGCCGCAAGGGAAGCGGCAAGCATCCGCGAACTATATTTATATATCAACGTCATTCAATTAAAAACTAAGTGCGAAAATACGCATTTTGACAACCTTCCCCCGGCAGGATTTCCTGCCGGGAGAGGGAATGTCGATATTCGGTTATTCGTACGACAATTCGACTTTAACGAGCTGCGTATTCTTATTCGAAGAATTGATACGGTACGAAACTCCGGCGGCAGGATTCGTAAGATTAAAGGTATATTCGGTATTCTTGTCGCCGACAGCCTGTTCCGGAGATACAATGTTATCCGAAGTATCCTTAATAGTTACCTTTGCCGAAGCACTGATGCCGTTGCTGGTCGTAATCTTGATGGTCTTCAGAGTCGATCCGGGAACGGCGGGAGTCGCCAAATAACCATTGGTGCCGTTAATCATAAGGTATCCCGCATTCTGTTTCGCATTGAGCAATCCCCAGACATAACCGTCTATAGTAGCCGTAGCTTCGGTTGTAGGCGCTGTAGCCGGGAAACCGGAATCAGCAGTGGTCGGAGTGATCGTAATCGTGAGTTTTGTCCCTGAGCTGGCGCCATTCTGAGTCAAAGTAACCGTAACACTGTTGCCGCCATTGGCCGTAATTGTCAGAGTCTCTTTAAGCTCGGCATCACTCGTATTAACGGCTTTAGGCGAAATCTTTACGGTAGTCCCCTCGACAGACGCATTGAAGGAAGTCAGCGAAGACAACGTAAATCCATTGAAGTTAACACCTTCGATCGTCACGGTCTTTTCACTTATGTCGTTTGCAGTCCATACTAATGAAGAGGGAGTTACCTCCGTAATGGTCGGAACGGTTACCTTGAATGCTTCCACATCGTTCAAATTACGCGGAGCAATCTGGCCCTTTCCGCCATACATGGTCACAATACCCGTAATATTGCCTGTAGCGGCTGCATACGGAATATCCTGAAATACCGTAGCACGCTTATTTACGTTTACAGTAAAGTTCGTACCGCCGGAGGTAAACGTGTGATTTCCATTGCTTGATGCCGTACACCAGACTCCTGCTTTAGCCGTACTGGCTTGCTGTACCGTGGCAGGCATCGAAACATACGATGCCAAATCTGCAGGAGCTACGTTGATCGGAGTAACAGTCGCCGTACCGGATTTCTCGACATGATAAGTCGTTACGCCTGTAATCTGCTTGACGCCGTTATACTCATCCATCATCGCGACGTTGGCCTGAAGTGTAATCTTCAATCTATCGCCAAGTGCATAATCCGCAACATTGAAGTCCGCCGACTTATTGTTGTAAATCACAATACCGTTGCCGCCCTCAGTCGCCCCCTCCGTCATCACGTAGAGTGTTCCGAACGAGAAGTTATTGCCGGTCGGGTCTCCGCAGACCACAGCCGTCAGTACTTTATCCTGACTTTCCGAGATTACACTTCCTTTGGCAATCTGCAACAATTCAGGGATAGTGATCGCAGTCACGCTGCCACCGCCTGTGGTAATGAACGTCTTATGATCGCCGTAAAGAATATCGCCGGTGTTCGGAGTCGCGTAGGCGCGGAAAGCATACTGCGTCTCCTTCGTCAGGCCGGTAACGTCTACGGTCCATGTCGCAGCCTTCGTTGCGGCCGGAACTTTCACGGAGCCTGTCCAATCGGGCGTATTTCCCGTGGCGAAGACCACATACTCCACGCCGACGGCCGAATAGTCGGCCAGATCGGCATTGGCGATCGAGCCGCCCAGCGTCACCGTCGTCTCGGCTACATTCGAAGCGTTGGCCGTCGTAACCGCAGGCGTAGCGGCACCGCCGTTGAATGCGGCCAGATCAGCGGCGTTGCGGGGTGCAATCTGCCCCTTGCCGTCGAATATCGTAGCGATACCCGAAATCGTACCGGTCGTCTCAACATAGGCGAAATCGAATCCGGTAGCCATCTTATTGAAGTTCACGACGAAATCCGTTCCCGCCGAAGAAACCGTAACGTTGCTGAGGGTTTCGGGAACAGGCTGCCATACGCCGCCCGTAGAGGTCGTGGTATTCTCCACCGTCACGGGCATACCGAAGTAATTCTGTATAGCCGTAGGAGCAACCTTTACAGGTGTAATCGCATTATTCTGCGAAAGAACTTCGATATCGGCTTCCGTCACACCGGAAATCTGATATACCGAATTGCTGTAAAGCTGACTCTTCGCAGTGCCGGCTTTCAGCGTCACCTTGATCTTATCGCCGGTCTCGAATTTACCGTCGAGATCGAAGTTGTAAAGAACGATACCGTTCTTAGGATCCGAAGAGCCGGGAGTCATCAGGTAGTTATATCCGTTGGGATAGTTATGGAACGTCTTGTCGCCGCAGACAACCGCTTCGAACGTGCGGTTCTTGTCGTTGTCGATCACGGTAGCCGTTCCGGTCATGGCATTGACGATTTCGGGAATCGTAATCGGCTCGGTAACCACGCCGCTCGTCGGAAGATCGACCTCCTGACCGCCTGCGCCTGTCGTTACGCTCAGGTCATCGACGCGCGTTCCGGCGCTGCTGGCAATGCGGAGCGACAGTTCGGACACGGCAGTCTTCAGCGTAAAGTTGCAGATTACCCATTTGTATTTGGACTCTCCGGCAATCGATTCGAGTTCATAGGTAACCGTCTTCCACGATCCGCCGTCGTTGCCGCTCAGCGAAAGCGTGATATCGCTCGCACCTACGGCGGCATTCGACGCCATAGCGGCAAACTTGATCTGGAGTTTCGTCTCGCCGGATTCCAGCTTGAGCTTGTTCACATCGAAATAGCCGTTCGAAGCGACCCAAAGGGCGTTCGGACCGGAAATAGCACCGGTGTCGGGCGCTCCGGTCTTACGGATACTTGCCTTATCCCCCGTATAGGTAGTCTGGGCGGTTACACCCGAACCATCGCGGAGATAATCGTTGAACTGAGCCACATCCGTATTCGCATCGACAGGATTGCTACCGAAGTTTTCGAAGAGAATATCGCTCGACGCAATCTTTTGTTTTACAGTGACGGTCTTCGTATTCGTTCCGTCGGTTACGGTCAGCGTACCGAGGGTAACCTCGGCATTCGTCTCATTGGCCTTCGACGCCGTAATCGTCACGGTGCCGTTCTGCGAACCCTTGTCGGGATCGAACGTAAAGCCGTCGCCCGAAGCTTTGGCAACCGTCCAATCGCCGTTGCTGGTGACTGCGAACGTTCCGGTGGAACCGGCTGCCGCGTTAAGACTGACGGTTTCGGGATCGACGGACAGGATGGGATCGTTCGAAACGAAAGCGGCCACATCCGACGGTTTGGTCGGAATCAGCTGGATATTGTTGAAATTCTGTTCGGCGGTACCGAGCATCGGACCGGTAGCAGCCTTAATATACAGCATTCCGAAATCGGGAGCGTCGGTGGCTGTGGCCATGTAGCTCTGAACCGTCGTCGAAGAGGGACCGTCGAGTACGACTTTGCGCTTGGCACCGGTAGCCCAAGCCTCGCCGACATAGGCCGACTGCGGTGTAAGGTCGTTCACACGCACGTACTGGCCCTGATAATTACCCGAATTGAACGTTGCGGCGGAAAGCGACGGGATAACAAGCTCGACCGGATCATCGTCCGATACGGTTACCGTCACGCCCTTCAACTCACGCAGATTCCCGAAGGGAGAGTATTCGGCGCCGGACAGTTCGAGCGTGACTTTCTTGCCTACGGGATAGTTTACGCTGTTAGCCTTGGTGAACTCCTTCGTATCGTAAAGGACGATAGCCGAGTTGGGCAGCGAGATGTTATCGCCGACATAGAGTTTACCGAAATTATTGCCATACTCGTTATTGGCCAGAATGACCGCTTCGATGGATGCCTTGCTGTATCCCAGAGGAACGGTGTTGCCGCTCTCCACGCCTGCATGGGTATCCTTGATGAAAGCGACCAGTTCGCTGACTGCGCCGGCCACGGGAGCCTCACCCTGCTGGATGGTAACCGTCTTGGTGAAATAGGCACCGTAGGAGTTCTTGAGCTGGAAACTCAGCGTTGCCGTACGGCTCTCGTTGCTTGCGGGGATCGAGAATTCGACCTCGGTCGTACCGGCTTTTCCATCGGTCGCGGAAGGCGTCACCCAGTCTGCGCCCGATTCGAAAGCGAGCGTCCACGGACGATTGCTTTTCACCGTAACGGCAGACGCACCTTCGGCCACGCCCTCGGCGGAAAAGGTCAATGCTTCGGGAGCAACCTCAAGATAAGGCATCCCGTCGTCATCGTTATCATCCACACACGATGTAAACGCCGTCGCGGCGATCAGGAACATCGCACCGAACAATAACCTCAAAAGGTTTAACTTTTTCATAGAAGAGTTGTTTAAAATTGATTAAAAACTTTTATTTTATTTCTAAAAAAACTTACGATTCCTTACATAATGGTAATATTATGCCTCAAATTTAAAATTATTTTCCGGACCGGCAAAAGCCTAAACGCCTTTTTTATATTACGATTAGGTTAATTAGCGGACATCGGCGTCCAATGCGGACACCATCGGAGACAAAAGCCCCGGAATACGCACGTTTCTGCATATTCCGGGGCTAATAGTCTTTCGGGATCAACGGATGCGGTCGGCAGCGCGCACCATCAGTTCGTCGCGGAAAACCGCACGTGCGGCGAGGTATGCGAAAAGCAGGCAAACCAGCGGCAGCACGACGGCAGGTTTCAGCACCTGCGTATGGAACGTCTGTTCCGCAAACACCCGGTAACTGAGAAAGTAGTACACGCCTTCCATAACGGCAGAGCCGACGAGCAGCACCATTTCCACCACGCAGAGCCGGAGCTGGAGCAGGCGGCGCTTGAACAGGAAAATCGTAATAAACGGCAGCACGCAGGCCAGCGCCAGCACGACGCCCATATAAACCGTCGGTTGCACGGCTTCGCCGGCAGCGGTTTTCAAAGAAAAGGCATACAGCCCGAACTCGCCGGCCTCGCCGGCGAACCACGCAAGCGGAGCGAAAAGCGTAACGGCCATAAGCGCCGTGACAATCAGCATGTAAAGCGTTTGGATTCGTTGTATCATAGGGTCATAAAGTTTTATCGATCAAATATTTGTTCCTGTCGGAGGAGCCGCGGTTGATAAGCTCGCCCAAAAATCCCGCCAAAAACAGCTGGACTCCGAGGATAATCGCCAGAATCGCCAAATAGAAAAGCGGCTGATCGGTAACCGCCCTCAGCGGCAGTCCGTGGACCTGCTTCCAGATTTTGGCGGCGATGATCCAGACTGTCGTGCCGCCGCCGATAAGGAACATCAGCGTCCCCAGACTGCCGAAGAAATACATCGGCGAACGGCCGAAGTGCGACATGAAGAGTACGGAAATCAGGTCGAGATAACCTTTCAGCATACGTTCGAGACCGAATTTCGAACGACCGTATTTGCGGGCGCGATGCTCCACCGGCTTCTCGCCGATGCGGCGGAAACCGGCTTGCTTGGCAAGTATCGGAATGAAACGATGCATCTCGCCGTAGACTTCGATCGCCTTGACGACCTTGCGGCGATAGGCTTTCAAGCCGCAGTTGAAGTCGTGAAGCCCGATTCCCGACACGGTGCGGGCCGTCCAGTTGAAAAACTTGCTGGGCCAGCGCTTGCCGATCGGATCGTAGCGCTTCTTCTTCCAGCCCGAAACCAGATCGTATCCCTCTTCGAGAATCATCCTGCGCAATTCGGGAATCTCGTCGGGCGAATCCTGCAGGTCGGCGTCCATCGTGACGACGACCTCCCCTTCCGCAGCCGCAAAACCGCAGTACAAGGCCGCGGATTTGCCGTAGTTACGGGCGAACCCGATGCCCCGCACCGCCGGATACTGCTTTTTGAGGGATTCGACGACGCTCCACGAATCGTCGGACGAACCGTCGTCCACCAAGATAACTTCGTAGGCGTAGCCGTGCTCCGCCGCCACACGGTCGATCCATGCGACCAGTTCGGGCAGCGATTCCGCCTCGTTGTAGAGCGGCACTACAACCGATATGTCGAGTTTATTCATCTTCTGCTTTACAGTTCTTACTCACCGGCCTGCGTATCGAACGGCCGCGGAGCGCGCGAAAGCACACCTGCAATGATAAGGCCGAAAACAGCACCGAAGAGCAGGCTTACCCAGATACCGCCCCAGACGGTCGCAAGCACCGAGGGGGCAGGCGCGGTCTGAATCTGCTCCAGCGACTGGGCCATCACCGCCTCCATCGACGCCGGTACACCGCCGCCCAACGCCATCATGTCGGTCAGCGCTTCGACCAGCCGGGAGGTGTAATTCGAATAACCCATGATCAGGTGCAGGTAGATATATTGCACACCTCCGACGATGACGCCCGCAAAGGCCGACACCGCCAGCACGAAGAGATATCCCTGTCCGAAGGAGAATCCCTCCTCGGCCGAATAGAGTTTCGAACGGTTTCGCGTGAAGCGGTGCAGCAGGTAATAGTGCAGGACGACGACTCCGATCCATTCGACCGTCATCAGGGCATAATACTTCATGCTGCCCGAAAGCGTCATCATCGTCTCCAAGACCATCGAAACGGCCAGTATGGCCCCGATAATCGCCCCGCATTTCGCGGCATCGTTCCAGAAATTTTGCTTTTCCATTATATCATTCAGAATTATCAGTTCCCAATCATTGCAGCTCGCCTTTGCCCTCGCGCAGGATTTCGGGTTCGTCGCCCGTGAGGTCCACGACCGTCGTCGGCACATTGTCGCCGACGCCGCCGTCGATCACCAGCGCCACGTCGCGGCCGTACCGCTCGTGGATCAGTTCGGGATCCGTGGTGTATTCGACCACTTCGTCGTCGTCCTTCACCGAGGTGGTGATCAGCGGACATCCCAGCGCCGCGACGATAGCCCGCGGAACGGCGTTGCCGGGAATACGGATTCCGATCGTACGCCGTTTTTCGAGCGCCTTGTCGGGCATGCCCGACGATGCCGTCAATACGAACGTGAAAGGCCCCGGCAGGTTGCGCTTCAGGATGCGGAACGCCGCATTGTCCACCCGGCAGTACTCGGCCGCCTGAGCCAGATTTTCGAAAACCACCGTAAAGGCCTCGGCGTCCTTGCCCTTCATGCGGCGCAGCCGCTCGATGGCCTTGGGCGAACGCAACGAGCAGCCGAAAGCATAGACGCTGTCGGTCGGATAGATGATGATTCCGCCGTCCTCCAACGCATCGACCACCTTCCGCAACTCCCTTTCGGAGGGGTTCTGTTCGTATATTTTCGTCAGCATGAATACAAATGTACGAAAAATTATTTAATCTTGCGCCGGTTCAGCTCCCTGCTGTACGCCTGAGCATTGGCGTTGTGCTCGCGCAGGGTCTTCGCAAAATTGTGGTAGCCGTCGAACGTCTCCCGTGCGCAGAAGAAAATATAGTCGTGTTTTTCGTAATTCAGCACCGCGTCGATGGCATTGATGCCCGGCATGCAGATAGGCGACGGCGGCAGGCCCTTGTTCAGATAGGTGTTATACGGAGATTCGTATTTCAGATGCTTGTACAGGATGCGGCGCAGGCCGAAATCCTGCATCGCGTATTTGATCGTCGGGTCGGCCTGCAGGGGCATTCCCTTTTTCAGCCGGTTGACGTATACGCCGGCGACGCGGGGCATCTCGTCGGTCTTGCGCGTCTCCTCATAGACGATCGACGCGAGGGTCATGACTTCGAACCGGCTCAGGCCGCTGCGTTTGCGCAGCGCGTCCCGCTCCGGCGTCCAGAAACGGTCGTATTCGCGTTTCATCCGCTCCACGAACTCTTCGGGCGTCACCGTCCAGTAGAATTCATAGGTGTTGGGAATGAACATCGAAAAAAGGGTCAGGCTGTCGAAACCCGCTTTTCGGGCCACTTCGTCGGAAGTCAGCGCCTGCATGATCGCGGCGGAATCGGCGTCGATCTGACCGGCGAGTTTCTGCGCCAGCTGGGCGGGAATCCGCACGTTGTTGATCGTCACCCGCACGGGGGTCTGCATGCCCAGTTTGAGCATCCGGGCCACCCGGATGACGCTCATACCCCGTTCGAGGAGATAGTGTCCGGACTTGAAGGTCTCGGCCAGATTGATGCGCCGGGCATAGACCCCGAACGCCCAATGGTGTTTCAACTCCGGCAGCAGGGAATCGACGAGCGCACGGTAATCGGCCCGGCTGCTGACAAAGAGTTCGCGTTCCGTCTTCACGGCATTGCCGTAGAACTGCTGACGAAGGACGAATCCCGCGATCAGCAGAACAGACAGGCCCGCAAAAAAGATATAGAGAAAAGTTTTTTTACGCATCTGGTCGAAAATTTTTGCAAAGATATAAAAAATTCCTACTTTTGTGCCGGGTGAGTCTTATACGACCAGCTCCTACAGAATCCCCCAGGCGAGGAATCGAGCAAGGGTATGTGGTTGTAGCGGTGCGATATAATCAGCTCACCCAACCATATATGGCGCTGTAAATTCAGGTTTGCAGCTCCATATTTTTTTTATGGCCGTCCATCGTCGGGCCGAAACGAAAAACGGAACCCGGCAGGGGTTCCGCATAGCGTCGGACGGCACTCCGCCCTATTTGGTGTATTCGATCAGCAATTGATTGACCACACTCACGAAGACATAGCAGATCACAAAAACGACGATGCTCTTCCATCCTTTCATATTGGCCGAAACGAGGTAGGCGAAACAGCCCCAGACCATCGACCAGACCATCGAAACCGACAGGACGATCACGATCAGATTGTAGGCTGCCTGCTTCAAGACCTCGCAGGCGCTGCGGGGTTCGCAGACAATGCTCCCCAGCCACATGGAACAAAGACTCAACACTCCCAGAATAACGATCGTCGGCAGCATCGCGAACAGATTGGTGGCAAAGATATCCACGGCCCGGATGCGGGAGGGCGAGAGCACCAGCGCCATCACGTACAACAGCAGCGAGAGGGGCAGCCACAACAGCAGATTCGACGACAGAATCGTGATAATCTTGGAAACGTCGCCCTCAACGGGCCAACTCACCGCGGTCAGCAGGCAGATGGAAAAGAGCGTTCCCGCGAGGCCCCAACCGAGCGCTTTCCCTGTAGACAGGTATTCGAACGGGTTAAGAATCTTGTTCATCGCTTTCGAATTTATTTAGTTGAGAGATAATATCGTCCAGTCTGTTGCGCACGGTCGGATAACTCAATCCCAACTTATGGGCCATCTCCTTCAGCGAACCGCTGCTCTTCACGAAATCGAGCACGAACTGCTGGTCAGGGGCTGACAACTGCATCATCACGGGAAGGCTGTAATTGCCTTCGATATGTGTTTGGCATCCGTTGCAATGCATCGCGTGCACGCTCAAACGTTTACCGCAGGAGGGACATATTTTGGGGAGGTTCTTCAGTGTAGCCATAAATATTATTAAAGAAATATTGCGTTTAAATTAGCTTATTATTGACAAAATTAATATTATTTCCCCAAAACAACAAATTTACATCCATGAATACTCTTCACGGACAATTTATATGCGCCCAACCGGCATGGAGAGGAAATCTTTTTAAAAGTTCGCCTTCACGCCGACCGTAAAGTTAGCCCCGTATTCGGGGTAGAACGGATATTCGTACAGGCGGCGGTTGATCAGGTTGCGGCCCTCGGCGAAGAGCGTCACGCGGCCCGAAACTTTCCAGTCGAAATTGACGCGCAGATCGACGGCGAAGGGCGCTTCGAAAGTATCGTACAGCATCGTAACACGCTGCTCGGTGTCTCCGGGCGCAGTTTCCGTCTCCGTATTTTCGAAAACCGCACTCCACTTCCGGGCACTCTGCAAGTAGACTCCCGCGCCGAACGAAATCTTGCGGCCGTCGTAGTGCGCCGACAGACTGCCGTCGAAGGACGGCGCGCCGTTGTGCAATTTGGTTTCGTCGTCGTTGTAGATATATCCGTGTACGCCCAATTCCGTCCGGAAACTGCTCACCGGACGCCACGTCACTTCGCCGTTGAAGGAAAGTACGGTCTGACGGGCCAGTGCCGGGCGCATGGCGGCTCCAGCGACGGCCGTTTTTTCCCCGTCGACCGCATAATTGTCGGAAACATACCAATAGGGATGGTTGTCCCGGACCGAAAATCCGGCATACACCCTGTAGTCGAACTTTCCGCGCCAGATACTGCCGCCGATACCGAAACGGCCGTTGTAATCGACCGAACTCTTGGTCTGCCAGAACGCTGCGGCGACGTAAGGATTCTGCCGGGTCAGCGAGCGGAAGCCGTTGTCGTCCACACTGCCGTCCATCTCGAAAAAGGGACAAAGTCCGTCCGTTCCGAGGTTCAGGTTCAGCCGGACGAAAGGAATGATGTAATTCTCCGCGTCGACGGTCTTGACCTTGTCGTGGTAATAGTCGGCGCCCGCTTCGAGACGCACTACCCCGCCCTCGATACCGTAACGCAGGGCGGCATGGATCAGCTGCTGATTATAAAGGCCGATCGCTTTCTGTCCGGCCAGCCGCGTATAGCCGAACTCCGCCGCAAGCCGGTGGCGGCCGAATCCGCGGGCGATCTTCGCATGGGTCTCCAGCGTGGTCTGACGCGCCTTGTCGTTATAATCCGGCCACTCGGAGTGGTCGAAAAACAGCCCGCCGCGGATCGCGATTTCGAAATTCACACGACTCAGGTCCTGAAAATCATCGCCGAAACGCACCGCGATATTCGCATCGCCGTAATCGGCCATTGCGCCGGGGGCCATGTCCGACGTGACGCCCGGCGCGACATCCATCCCGTAACGGTGGTACATCCGGTTTTCATAGGAGAGGTCGCCCTCCAGAATGTGTTTGCCGAAATACTTGCCGGCCGCGGCGCCGATGCGGTTGAGCATCCGCGTCGAGTTGTTTCTGATGCCGAAGTCGTTTTTGATCTTCGCATAGCGGCCCTCGTGGTTCACATACCCCACGACATAACCCGTACCGGGGTTCTGGCTCGAAGCGTAGAAATCCAACACCGAATTGAGCGGATAGCCCGCCCCGGCCTTCAGGTAGAACGGCAGCGGACGGTTGAATTCCCAATAGGTCACCGTCGCCGGACGGATAGGCCGCGTGGCGAGTGTCGTCTGCAGCGACAGCGGCGTGATCGTATAGTCGATTTCGGGCCGCATCTTCACCGTGTCGGTCATATCGGGCACGACGGCCAGCTTCGCGGCGCTTTCGACGCTCGGAACATAGGCTTTGGTCACTTCGACCCGTTTTTCCACCTGCGCGCTCACGCTGCAGGGAAGCGCCGCCAGCAGCGCGGCGGCAAACAATATGCGTTTCATCATCAGTTCAGTTTTGCGATCCGTTCTTTCGCTTCGGCCACAATGCCGTCGTCGGCAGGCGAATAGCCGTCGGCAACGCTCTGGTAGGTCGCCCTAGCTTGGAAATTGTCGCCCTTGCGGACATAGACGTCGCCCAGCAGGATAAAGGCCTTGGCTAACCAGTACGCCTGCGGCTCACGCTCCGAATAGGCGAATATCGCCTTCTCGGCCTTGTCCATATCGCCGCCCGCGAAAACATCTTCGAGTACGTAATAGGCGGCCGCGGAGCCCTCCTTCGTGCGGACGTCGGACGCCAGTTCCTTATACAGTTTCACGGCATCGGCGCGGCGGTCCTGCCGACGCAGCAGCTCGGCCCATGCGAATTTCGACTCGCGCAGCGCGACGGTCCCGGCGTCGGGATGCGCCGCGACATCGGCGGCCATCGTTTCGATCTTCGCCGCATCGCCCCCGGCCAGCGTCGCACGCACATAGCCCTTCATGGCGTCCTCACGCCCGGCGACCGTCGTCGTAACGTCGTACAACTGGCGGTAAGCGGCGGCAGCTTCGTCGTAACGCTTGTCCTCGAAGGTCATATCCGAGAGTTTTTCGAGCACCGTGACCGTATATTGGTTCGTTCCCTGCCCGGCCAGCGTCGTCAGGGTTTCGATGGCGTCGTCGCGCTGATCGGAGCGGAGGTAGCAGTCGCTCAGGAAATAGAGCGCATCGTTCACGTAATAGCCCTTGGGATAGCTCTTGACGTAACTGCGCAGCGATTTGGCGGCGGCATCGGTCTGGCCCGCAAGGTAAAGTTTCTGCGCGGAGGCGAACGACAGCGAATCGCGCGACACGGCGGTCAGATCGCTCTCCAGCCCCGCCTTCTGCGCATAGTCGAAGTAGTCGTCCACCCGGCCTTCGGAGACGTAAATCTCGCGGATGCCTTCCATCGCGCCCTTGGCTTCGGACGACTGCGGGGCCGTCTCGACGACCATGTCGTAATAGCGGAGCGATTTCTCCTTGTCGCCCAGATTGAGGTATGCGAGGCCCAGATCGGAGAGGGCCTGCGCCCGGCGCGGCGACGAAGGATAGTCGGCCACGAATTTCTCCAGCTGCGCGGCACCTTCGGCGTACTGTTCCTGCGCGATGTGGGAGCGTCCCAGTTCATAGGAGGCCTCGTCGGCATAATCGCCCTCCCCCGCGGCGATGATCTGCCGCAGCGCCTGCTGCTTCTGCTCCGTGCGGCCCAGAATGCCGAGCGTCACGGCGCGCTTGTACTGCGCATAATACTTTTCGGGACCGCCCAAGGCCGCAGCCCGGTCGTACTCGGCCACCGCCGCTTCGAACTCCCGGTCGGAGTAGCGGATGTCGCCCAGACGGTTGCAGGCGTCGGCGCGGTAACGGTCACGTGCGGGATAGACGGCGAGGAATTTCTCGAACGAGCCGCGCGCCTGCGCCATGTCCATACGCGAGAAGGCGCAGTAGCCGAGGTTGTACAGCGCCATGGCATACTCCTTTTCGCTGCGGGGCGCACGCTTCAGGTAGGCGTTGTATTTGGCCGCCGCAACCGTATAGTCGCCCTGCGCAAAGGCGATTTCACCCTGCCAGAAGGAGTTGAGGGCCGAATATTTGGGACTGACGTTGATCGCCGCAGACTCGGCAAGATAGCGCTGCGCTGCGCGCATGTCGCCGGAGTTATAGGCTTCCAGTCCGCGGAAATAGGTGATTTTCTGCAACGCGGCGCGGATGTCGGCGTCCTGCGTCGGGAAGGATTTGATGGCCCGGTAGGCCGCGTCGTAATCGTTCGAATTGTAGTAGGCGGCGATCAGCAGCGTACGGGCTTCGCCTACGCGCGGCGACGCGGGATACTGCTCCACATAGCGCGTCAGCACGTTGATCGCGCCGTTGAAGGCTCCGCCGCCCAGCTCATACTGCAGTTTGCCGTAATTGAACAGCGCATCCTCGGCGATCGTCGCGTCGAAGCGGTCGTCCGCGGCCATGGCGAAAGCGTGCATGGCGGCCCGCTTGTCGCCCGCCCGCAGGTAACAGTCGGCCAGATGGTACGAGGCATTCTGCGTCAGCGCATCCTCGGCGCCGCACGCTCGGCGCAGGTATTCCCCCGCTTCGGGATAGCGCGCCGTGCGGTAGAGCGAGAAGCCCATCAGGTAACTGCCGTCGCGGTCCAGCTCGCCGCCGGCCGCAGCAAAAGCGTCCAGATGTTCGATCGTCTTGTTGAAATCGCCCAGCCGGAACCACGACTCGGCAATGACGCGCTCCAACTCCTTGCGCCGTTCGGGAACGGCCCGCTGCACCAGTTTGCCGCCGTTCTCGACGACATAGCGGTAGTTGCCCTCGTGAAATTCGATCTGCAGCAGGTAGTACGGCACCACGTCGCGGTAAGCGTCGCTGCGCTGCAAAGCCGTGAAGCCCTGCTTGGCGCGGCCGTAACGGCCTTCGGCATAGTCGATATAGGATTTGTAATAAAGCGCGTGGTCGGCATATTCGCTCTGCGGGCCGATGCGGTCGAAATAGCCGAACGCCTTGTCGTAATCGCCGTCGGTGAATTCGACATAGCCCATGCGAACGTCGTACTGCTCCTTGCGCGCCCGGCCGAGGGCTTTGTAATCGGTCTTTTCGAAAGCTTCGCGGGCACGTTTCATATCGCCCTCGGCGCAATAGTAGGAGCCCAGCGAGAACCGCACGTCGTTGGCATAGACCGATCCGGGGTAACGCGCTTCGAATCGGCGGAGCGCAGCCTCGGCGTCACGGCTGCCCAGCTCGACAGCGCAGGCCGCCAGATAGAAGTCGACCGTCTGCGCCGCCTCGCGGTCGGCGGGAGAAAGCGTCTCCCGCGCCTGCAGGAACTCATGCCGGGCGTCGGTCCAGCGACCGAAGTCGAACAGCGACCTGCCGCGGTCGATAAAAGCAGCAGATTCGGGGGTTCCGGCCTGCGCTCCGGACGCGCACAACGCACACACGGCAAAGGCCAGCAATAAATTCAGATTTTTCCGCATACGAGACTTAGATTCTTACAAAGGGCAAATATACGAAAATTTACCTTTTTCTCACATAGGGAAACGAAATATATGCCGTTGCCGGATTCTCAGCAAACCGCCGCTTTTGCATCTGTCGAAAATTATCCCTACCTTGCGGCGTCACTGATTCGCTAAACCTCCATTCGATGAAATCGCGTCTTTTTCATCACAAGGACCCGCGCGCAGCTTCCCGCACCGGCGCCCAGTCCGATACCGACACGCTGAGCATGCTGTCCGTCGGCGCCGTCACGCTCACCCCGGAAGGGGAAATTACGGAAATCAACGCACGGGCATGCGACGAACTCCGCATCCGCGGGGGGGGGATTTTTCACATCCGCTGAACATCTCCGACATCCTTTCGGTCTGTCACGACCGGCAGGACCTTCTGCCCGGCATTTTCGCCCGGCTCAGGGAACGGCACCGCTACGGAGACCTGCCGCCATGGAGCTATATCCGGCTTCGGAACTCCAACCTGAAATTCTACATCGAAGGCCGTTTCGTCGGCCGTTACGACCGGCGGCGGCAACTGCGCCGGATCGTCTTTCTGTTCCGCAACACCGAGGAGGAGATCACCCGCAAATTCATCCTCGGCATGGCCCTGTCGCAGACGAAGATATTCCCGTGGTTTTTCGACCTCGGCCACAACAGGATGGTCATCGACGAGCGCTGGTTCGCCCACTTGGGTCTTCCGGCGGGCGACGGCACGATCGGCACCGAAGATTTCTTCAGGCTCGTGCATCCCGAAGACCGCGGCAGGCTGGCCGACGCCTTCGCAAAACAACTCGCAGGAGAGATGAATCCCGACACGTTCACGTACCGGCTCCGGCGCGGTGACGGTACGTGGGAGTGGTTCGAGGAGCAGTCCGTATACCTCGGACAGACCGGCGACGGATCGCCCTACCGCATCGTGGGGATATGCCAGAGCATCCACGCCCACAAGACCTCCGAAGACGGACTGCGCGCAGCCCGCGACAAGGCGAGGGAGAGCGACCGGCTGAAAAGCGCGTTTCTGGCCAACATGAGCCACGAGATACGCACGCCCCTCAACGCCATCATCGGCTTCGCCAACCTGCTCACCAGCGAAGACATCCCGTTCAGCGAGGCGGAGAAGCAGGAGTACAGCCGGCTCATAACGAGCAACGGAGACCAACTGCTGCGCCTGATTTCGGACATCCTCGACCTTTCGAAGATCGAATCGAACACCATGGAATTCCATTTCGGGGAGCACTCGCTGCACGCTCTGCTGACGGATATTTATCAGGCTCAGCGGCTCTGCATGCCGGAAGGCGTCCGTTTGCGGCTCGACATGCCGCAGGCGGACACACCGATAGTCACCGACGCGTCGCGGCTCAAGCAGGTCGTCAACAACCTCATCAACAACGCCGCGAAATTCACGGACAACGGCAGCATCACCTTCGGCTTCCGCTCCCCGCAGGGGTGCGAAAAGGTCGAACTGTTCGTCCACGACACCGGAAAGGGCATCGCGCAGGAGCATCTGGACCGGATTTTCGAACGGTTCTACAAGGCCGACTCGTTCGTCAAAGGCGTCGGGCTCGGACTGTCGATCTGCCGCACGATCACCGAGTATCTGGGCGGCGCCATTTCGGTCGAGTCCGAATCCGGCAAAGGCACCCGGTTCACGATTCAGCATCCGCTGAGCAGGCCCGAAGCGGCTCCGCGGCGGGAGCCTGCGGAGACGGCCGGAATGCGGCAGTAAGGTACGATTCTTGCCCGAAGAGCGTTGTTCAATAAAAATTCAGCCATATGATTGAAAAAGTAACGTTGCAGCTGACCGGGGATTCGAAACTCGTGCCCGAAAACGGTCCCGACTGCGGGGAGATGAATCCCAAGACCCTGCTGCTCTATGCCGCAGCCAAATGTTCGGGAATGACGGCCCTGATGATTATGGAGAAGGAGCGCCTGCGTCCCAAGCGCTTCGAGATAAGCGTATCGGGCGAACTTTCGACCGAAGAGGTCCGGTCCGAAAGCGTATTCAAGTCGTTCCACGTCGTCTACAACATCGAATGCGACACCGAGGACGATCAGGCCAAGGTGAGCCGGGCGGCGACGCTGACGCACGAAAAATACTGCGGCATCATGCGCATGTTCCGCATGATCGCCCCGGTATCTCACGAAATCGCGGTGGTCAGCACCGAACCGGCGAAAGCCTGACACCGCAAACCGGCGAAAAAATCGGAGGGTCCGACGGACCCTCCGATTTTTTATTTCCGGGCTACTGCTGCGCCGTAATCCGCCGGTAATCAGACACCGCCACGGCATAATTGTAATGCGCCTTGATGGCGTTGGTATAGAGCTGAATCCAGCTCAGCTGGGCCTGCAGCACGTCGAGAATCGTCGCCAGCCCCTCGCCGTAGGAATAGGTGCTGATGTCGAGGTTCTCGCCGGCGATGCGCAGGCTCTGCTCCATGGCTTCGACCTGCGCACGGCTGTTCTCCAGCGCCGTCCAGCCGTTCATCTCTTCGCGCACGATATCGTCATAGAGTTGCGCGGCGTCCCATTCGCTCTGCCGCTGTACGGCACGGGCGACGCCCGTCGCGCGGCGGCGTTCGCCCCAGTGGAATATCGGCAGCGAGAGTTTCACGAACGCCGAGCCGTCCACCGTCGTAGCGCCCGTGCGGTTGGGATAATAGGGCTGCCACGATCCCCCGATGCCGACGCTCAGCTGCGGATTGAAGGCCGCACGGGCCGCGCGGATGCCGGCTTCGGCCCGGTCGCTGCGCAGCTGCGCGGCGGCATAGTCGGGTCTGAATGCCGCCGCTTCGGCGGCGGGCACCCGCACGGGCTGCGGAAGCGAATCGCGGATGCCCTGCGCCAGCGTTACGCCGAGTGCAGGATCGGCGCCCCGCAGGATGTTGAAATTATGCAGCGCCACGGTGTAATTCCGCTCGGCGGAGATCAGTTCGTACTGCGCTTCGCTCAGGCGCGTGTCGATCATCAGCACGTCGCCCTTGGCGATATACCCCTCGGCAAACCGGCGGTCCACCACCTCCTTGAGCGAACGGATGATGCTGACATACTGCCGCATCGAAGCGGCATAGAGCGCCATGGCCGAAAGGTTCCAGTAGGTATACTCGGCCGTATAGCGGACGTCGAGCCGGGTGAACTCCTCGTCGCAGAGGGCGATGTCGTATCCCAGTTCGGCCTGCCGGTAAGCCGCACGCACGGCTCCGCCGCCGTAGACGACCTGCACCAGCTGGGGCAGCACGCTGAAGTTCCAACGTTCGACGCCGTCGTAATGATGGACGGTGGCCGTGAAGTTCCCGTCGAGCGACAGCCGCGGCAGGTAGCCCGTCCGCGCCTGCCCCACGGTTTCGGCGGCGGCATCGCTCCCGGCGACGGCGACTTTTAGCCGGCGGCTGTACTCGGTCACGTCGCGGCGGTAATCGTCGAGCGTGGTCTGAGCGTGCGTCGGCGGCAGGCAAAAAAACAGAATGACTGACAGCAGAAACGGTTTCATGATTCACGGATATTATAGAAAATGGCGTAGACGACCGGCAGGACGCAGACGGTCAGCAGCGTGGCGACCAGCAGTCCGCCCATGATCGTCGCGGCCATCGCCCCGAACATCGAGTCGAACAGCAGGGGCAGCATGCCGAGGATCGTGGTCCCCGAAGCCATCGCAACGGGCACGATACGGCTGCGCGTGGCGGAGACCAGCGCATCGTAAGGCCCTTTGCCCTCGGCCCGCAGGACGCCGATCTGCTCGACAAGCACCACGGCGTTCTTGATATTCATTCCCACAAGCCCCAGCAGTCCCAGCAGCGAAAAGAAGTTGAACACCTTGCCCGTAACGGCCAGCCCCAGCACCACGCCGATAAAGATCAGGGGGATCATCAGCAAGATGATGACCGGTTCGCGGTAGTTGCGGAAAAGCAGAAGCAGGACGATGAAGATCAGGATCATCGTCAGGGGCATGTACTCGGCCAGCGCCGAATTGGACTCCTGCTGACTCTCCTGCTCACCGAAGACCTTCATCGAATAGCCTTCGGGCAGCGGCACGGCGCGGGTCACCGAATCGCGCAGGGCGGCGAACAGCTCCATCGTATTGACCCCGCGCGCCGGGTCGCACTGCGCCTTCATCACCCGCTGGCGGTTGTAACGCTTCACCACCCCGCCGCGGTATTCGAAGCGGAAACCGTCGGTCGCCTGTTCGATGGAGTAGACCTTGCCCGCAGGCGTGAAGATCGGCAACGCCTGCAGGTTGGTCAGATTATAGGCGTCGATATTCTCGTCCTTGAGCAGGATCGGCATGAACTGGTCGCCCTCGCGGTACTCGCCGAGCCGGTAGCCCTGCGTGGCGATGGTAATGCCCTGCGCCATCTGACTGCGGGTGACGCCGATGCGCTGGCCCTTCATCTGCGAGTAGAGCGGCAGCCACGTCGGAACGCGGTTGCCCCAGCTGTTGCGGATATTCGCCGTGCCGGGCGTACGCCACATGATGTCCTCGGCCGCCTGCGTCAGCCGGCGGAGCGTGTCGATATCGTCGCCGATGAACCCGAATTCGATCGCGGCGTCGGGCACGGGCGAGAGTTTGAAAAGCGACGAGCGCAGCCACACGTCGGGACAGTTCGCCACGACGTAGGCATTGAAACGGTTTTCGACCTCCTCGGTCTGTTTCCGGTCGTGCAGTTCGATCAGGATATTGCCGAAATTGGGCCGCAGCGAAATGCTGCTGCTGGCCAGATAATAGCGCGGCGGCGTGGAGCCCATCGTCACCGACACGGTCTTCACTTCGGGCTGCTCATGGAGCCACTCCTCCATCAGGCGCAGGTTGCGCTCCGTATCGCGGATGTTATACCCTTCGGGCAGCAGTACGTCGGCCCGGAAATAGGGCTTGTCCAGCGACGGGAAGAAATTCTGCGGCATGAGACCCATTACCGCCAGCGAAAGGGCGAAGAGCGCGACGACGCCCGCCACGACACCCCACCGCCACCGCAGCAGCCCGGCCAGCAGCCGGTCGAATTTCCGGTAGAACTTCGTATCGTAGGGATCGTGCGCCGCAGGTTTGACGCGGAGCATGAAATCGCCGAAAAGCGGCGTCTGCGTAAGGGCCAGCCCCCAGCTCAGCAGCAGCGAAAGCCCCAGCACGACGAACAGCGGCTTGACGATCTCGGCAACGGACGAAGGGGCCAGATAAAGCGGCAGGAACGAGAAAATGGCGATCAGCGTCGCCCCCAGCAGGCTCCAGCGCGGAGCATTGGCCCCGTCGATGACGGCCTGCCGCCGCGCGACACCCCGCAGCATGGCCTGCTGCGCATTGTCGGTCACCACGATGGCGTTGTCCACCAACATGCCCATCGCGATGATGAACCCCGCCAGCGAGGTGCGGTTGAGACCTTCGCCCAGAAACTGCATCAGCAGAAGCGTACCGCCTATGGAGAACAGCAGCGAACTGCCGATCAGCACCCCGGCGCGGAATCCCATGACAAGCATGATGATAAGGATGACGATCGCCACCGATTCGGCGAGGTTCAGGATAAAGGTGGAATTCGCCTCGCGGGCAATGCGGTCTTCGGGATAAAGCACCGTGAGGTCCATGCCCACGGGCATCTGGCGCGTAAGGCCGCCGAGCACCCGGCCGATCTTCTCCCCGGCCTTCACCACGTCCACGTCGGCCTCGGTCGAGATGCCGATGCCCACCGCCCTGCGGCCGTTCACGCGCATCAGCGTCTGCGGCGGATCGGCGTATCCCCGCTCCACGCGGGCGATGTCGCCCAGCCGGTACTGCTTGCCCGAAGAGGAGATGAGCAGCTGGTTGGAGATGTCGCCGAGGTCCTTATAGGCCCCGTCCTCCAAGATCTGTATTTCGAGCGCCCCGGCCTGCTTCTCGCCGCTGTTGACGATGGTGTTCTGCTGGCCGATGGTCCTCACGATCGATTCGGGGCGGATCGAGAAGTTGGCGAGCGCCGCAAGGCTGACATAGACGTTCACCACGGGCGTCTGCTCGCCGAAGAGCGTCACCATCTGCACGCCGTCCACGGTCACCAGCGCCGTCTTGATCCGCTGCGCCCACTCGCGCAGTTCGGACCATGTGAATCCGCCGTCGACCGAAAGGCCGTAATAGATGCCGTACACGTCGCCGAAATCGTCGGCCACGGTCACGGGCGAAGCCCCGGCAGGCAGCCGGG
>ERZ824473.1966-NODE-1966-length-26530-cov-4.654504_pt1 | contig 26530 bp, 28 predicted proteins | sample MGYA00519874_ERZ824473 | MGnify/ENA primary metagenome ERZ824473 (study PRJEB31778, sample SAMEA3449151) | human gut metagenome | biome: human gut; feature: human-associated habitat; material: faeces | place: United Kingdom | collected 2010/2012 ... | reverse complement strand
AAGTTCAATGCCAGAGTTTTGCTGGCATGCTCTCTCAAGATTCCGAGAGATCATTTTTGTATAGAGCCAAGGCTATATAGTGAAAAGTAAACCAAATTGCTACAAAATTTATAAAAGTTTATAAAAATTTTCTTTTTTTTTGTAAGAAACCATTGTATAATGGAAATCGAGTTGTTTATGTTTACTTTTTTATTAGGAGGAATAATATGGATTCGTTATATGCGGAAGTTGTAGTAAAGCCAAAACAGCCGGTTGTCAGAAATGTTATGGTGGGATTGATTTATCTATTTGCGGTGGCGGTATTTTTGACTGCATGTAGACAGTCAATTGCCAATTCGACAATAGCAATTTTAATGTGTAGTATACCATTTCTTGCTGTGGTTGTGGCATTAAATACATATTTCTATAGAAGAGGAAAGATTGAATACGAGTATTTATATTGCGATGACGTGATGATTGTAGCAAAGATTATCAATAAGAGTAAGCGTAAAAATATGGCAAAGATCGAAACAGATAATATAGAATTATTTGCACCTGTGGAAGCAGGGGAATTACATGCATATAAAGACTTACCAAAGCGTGATTTTGCATCTATGAAGAAGCGTAATCCAGTCTATGCTATGGTAACAGTATTGCAAGGAAAGAAAGTGCGTATTTTGTTAGAGCCATCTGAAAAAATGCTGGATTGTCTGAAAATTAAGCTTGGAACCAGAATGATACAGAAAAATGGCGTTACAAAATAGTTGACAAAAACAAAAATTTTCGTTATACTTGAAAAAATCAAATAAATAAGAAACCTGTTTTAACAGGTTTCTTATTTTTCCGTTTATTTAACTGTTCAAAGGCTACAGACTTTTATGCGAAGCATTGTTCTGTGACAATTCTAAGTTAAAAAGTAAATCTACTGGTATCTTTTGACAGTTATCAATGTAAATCTTTATATATCAACTATTACAACAAAAGAAAGTGAGGAATTTAAAATGGGAACAATTATCGGTGAAGGAATCACATTTGATGATGTCTTATTGGTACCTGCTTATTCAGAAGTAATACCAAATCAGATTGATTTGTCTACAAACCTTACAAAGACAATCAAGTTGAATATTCCAATGATGAGTGCAGGAATGGATACGGTTACCGAGCATCGTATGGCAATCGCTATGGCGAGACAGGGTGGTATCGGAGTAATTCATAAGAATATGTCCATTGAAGCACAGGCAGAAGAAGTTGACCGCGTAAAGCGTTCAGAAAACGGAGTTATCACTGACCCATTTTATTTAACACCAGAACATACTTTAGAAGATGCAAACAATTTAATGGCTAAGTATCGTATTTCCGGTGTACCTATTACAGAAGGTAAGAAACTGGTTGGTATTATTACAAATCGTGACCTTAAATTTGAAACAGACTTTACAAAGAAAATTAAAGATTCTATGACAACAGAAAATTTAATTACTGCACAGGAAGGCATTACTTTGGATGAGGCAAAAGAAATTTTAGCAAAAGCCAGAAAAGAAAAACTTCCAATCGTTGACAGTGAAGGAAACTTAAAAGGTCTTATTACAATTAAGGATATTGAAAAACAGATTAAGTACCCATTGGCAGCTAAAGATGCACAGGGAAGATTATTATGTGCAGCAGCGGTTGGTATCACAGCAAATGTATTAGACCGTGTAAAAGCATTGGTTGAGGCTAAAGTAGATGCAATTGTTTTAGATAGTGCACATGGACATTCTGCAAATGTTATTCGTTGCGTAAAGATGATTCGTGAAAATTATCCTGATTTACAGATTATTGCAGGAAATGTTGCAACTGGAGCAGCTGTTAAAGATTTGATTGAAGCAGGAGCAAGTGCAGTTAAGGTTGGTATTGGACCAGGTTCTATTTGTACAACTCGTGTGGTTGCTGGTATTGGTGTACCACAGGTTTCAGCAATTATGGACTGCTACAAAGTAGCAAAAGAATATGGTGTACCAATTATTGCAGATGGTGGTATCAAGTATTCTGGAGATATGACAAAGGCAATTGCAGCAGGAGCCAATGTTTGTATGATGGGTAGTATGTTTGCTGGATGCGATGAGAGTCCAGGAACATTTGAATTATTCCAGGGTAGAAAATATAAAGTATATCGTGGTATGGGTTCCATTGCAGCAATGGAGAATGGTAGTAAGGATCGTTACTTCCAGGAAAATGCAAAGAAATTAGTTCCAGAAGGTGTGGAAGGACGTGTAGCTTATAAGGGAACAGTAGAAGATACTGTATTCCAGTTAATCGGAGGTATTCGTTCAGGTATGGGTTATTGTGGAACTCCAAACATCGAATCATTAAAGGAAAATGGAAGATTTGTAAAGATTTCTTCTGCATCCTTAAAAGAAAGTCATCCACATGACATTCATATTACAAAAGAAGCACCAAACTATAGTATTGATCAATAAAACAAAAGGGTGTTGCTTAAATAGCAATACCCTTTTTCAATTTTAGGGGTATGGAGAATGGATGAACAAAAGAAAGCACCAAAAAATACGGAAAGCAATACGGAAAAAGTATTGGGACATCTTATTTTAATTGTGTTTGTATCTGCTGCTGTGTTGCTGGCAATCAGTGGATTGATTAAATATATGGATGCACAGACCAAAACACAGAAAGTAGCTGCAACAGAAAAAGTGGGGAAACCGGAGATAAAGCAAATGTTTCTTACTCCAAATAAATATTCAAGACCAGGGAAAGCTTTAAATAGTGTAAAAGGTATTGTTATACATTACACCGCAAATCCAGGCAGTACAGCAGAGGAAAATCGAAACTACTTTGAGAATTTAAGAAAAAAGAAAACGACATATGCAAGTAGTCATTTTGTAGTGGGAATCGATGGAGAAATTGTACAGTGCGTGCCATTGGATGAAATTGCGTATGCGTCAAATGATAGAAATAAAGATACCATATCAATTGAATGTTGCCATCCAAATAAAGATGGAAAGTTTACAAAAAAAACATATGATTCTTTAATTCAGCTTGTGTCTTGGTTATGTGGAAAATATAATTTAAAGAAGGATGCGATTATCCGACATTATGATGTGACAGGAAAGATGTGTCCAAAGTATTATGTAGAGCATGGAGATGCATGGAAAAAATTTAAAAATGATGTATTTGTGTATATATCAAAAAAGGCATAAATACAGGATGAGTATAAATGAAATGGAAATAGGAAACGGGTGAAATGTGCAGAATGTATTTTCACCCGTTTCCTGTTTGTTTTTTATAAATGTAGTGTAATATCTTTATTGATGGAAGTGTAAGGACGGTATAAGATGCCTGCACTTTTCATCATTTTTTTTGCGGCAATTACGCTGGCTGTGGTAGCGTATTTGTCAGAAATGTAAATCACTTCTTTAATGCCAGACTGAATGAGGGCTTTTGTACACTCATTACAAGGAAATAGTGTTGTGTATATTTTCGCCCCTTTTATATGTGACCCTGTATAATTTAAAATAGCATTTAATTCAGCATGGCAGACATAAAGATATTTTGTATCAAGTTCTTCCCCGTCTCGTTCCCAAGGATATTCATCATCCGAGCAGCCCTGAGGCATTCCATTGTAGCCTAAAGATAAGATGCGATTATCCTGTCCAACAATGCAAGCACCTACACATGTGCTGGGATCTTTACTGCGTTTGGCAGAAAGCATGGCAATTCCCATGAAATAGGCATCCCAATCAATATAATCGGATCGTTTCATTTGGCGTGACTCCTTTCGTTTTTTCTTTTTTCAGTGTACCATTTTTTTAAAAAGAATGCAATGAATCGTTATTTTAGAACTTGTAATGAGGTTTTTAATACTATATAATATAGACTAGAGGTGATAATGATATGAGTAAGACAAATGCGGAATACGTTCGTCAAATTATAGATAGTTTACAAAGGTTGGATTTTATACAACCAGATGAAATCCCGAATATAGATTTATATATGGATCAGGTCACTACCTTTATGGATGAGCACTTGTCTCAGGAAAAGCGTTATGAGGATGATAAGATTCTTACGAAAACAATGATTAATAACTATACCAAAAATCATTTGTTACCGCCTCCAAAGAAAAAGAAATATTCCAAGGAGCATATGCTTCTTTTGATTTTTATTTATTACTTTAAAAATATTTTATCCATAAATGATATTCGAAGTATATTTACACCACTTTCTGAATTGTTTGCGGAAAATGGGGAATACAAGGATGGACAGATAAATTTAGAAGCAATTTATGAAGAAGTGTTTACCTATGAAAAAGAACAGGTAGACGTATTGGCAAAAGATGTGGTTCGTAAGTTTAAAAAAGCGGAGAACGCATTTGATGGAAAGGTAGAAAAAGAAGAAGATAAAGAATTTCTAGTATGTTTTACCTTTATATGTATTCTTTCGTTTGATGTATATATCAAAAAGAAAATGATAGAAAAAATGATAGACCAGCATATTATGCCACGTTTTGGTACGACACAGAAGGCAGATAAAAAGAAGGATAAGAACGAAGCTTAATTTTCGTTCTTATCCTTCTTTTTTAGGCGGTTTAAGACTAAATCATAACCATCGGCACCATAATCCAGTGTTCGTTTTACCCGACTTATAGTTGCTGTGGAGGCACCTGTTTCTTTTGTGATTTCTGTATATACTTTATTTTCACGTAACATTTTTGCTACTTGGAAACGTTGCACAAAAGATTGCATTTCATTAATCGTACAAATATCTTCAAAAAAACGATAGCATTCCTCTGTCGTTTGTAGCGTGCTGATTGCCTGAAATAACATATCGGCTTCAGGAGTGTGTAATTTATCTTTCATAAGGGTATTCCTCCTTTGTTTCGTTGCCTGTTAATATCGTATAAGTATATTTGTTGAGAATTTGGTTTAGGTTTATTATAATATTTGTAGAATGGAAACGCAATGAGTACATAAATACTACAAAAATATTTGTTAGGTTGTTGTGGAATAGAAAGAAGTGTAATGTTGCTAAAAACCGTTCTCTATATTTTAAGGGGAGAGGAACATTGACTAAGATGAGAAAAAAAAGAAAGAAAAGTATTGTAAGCTGGGTATTGTGTATCCTACTTTTGTGTAGTTGTATCAGTTATAACGGAGAGGAAGGCTATGTAAGCGCCAAGAGTGTAAATGATTCGAATGAAACTGTTATTCCAGAAACAACGTCTACTTCAGAGATAACAGCTACATTGGAAGTAACAGCGACCCCAAAGGTAACCGCTACAGCAGAGTTGACGGCAACCCCAGAGGTAACAGCTACAGCGGAGTTGACAGCAACCCCAGAAGTAACAGCTACAGTAGAGTTGACAGCGACTCCAGAGGTAACAATTACTCCAAATGCGACGCCGACAGCGACCGCTTTACCGACACCGACTGCATATCCTGAACCAACACAGCCTGAAACAACCAGCACACCAGCAGCCAGTAGAATACCAGAGGTTACTCCAACAATTCCTGATAATATAGTACAAAAAACACATATAAATTATGTATTAAATGGCGGAGTAAATAGCAAAAAGAATCCTTATTATCTTAAAAAAGGAAAGCAAAGTAAACTGTATGGAGCTACTAAAAAGGGGTACTATTTTGTAGGATGGTATACAAGACCGGATTTTAAAACGAGAGTTACATCTGTAAAAGCAAATGGACAAAAGACAATAACATTTTATGCTCGCTGGAAGAAGGTTTCTGTAAAAAAGTCGAAAATTGTATCAGCAGAGTTAATAAAAAATAACAGGATTCGTGTAAAGGTTAAAGTGCAAAATGGAGTGAATGGTTATGAATACATATATTCTACGACGCCTTCTTTTGCCAAAAAAAGTATAGTGAGAAGTAAAAGGAATCCAAAAGATTTATCAAGATTAAAGGGTAAAAAGTATTATATAAAGGTGCGTTCCTATAAAATAGATTCCTGTGGAAATAAAGTGTATGGACCATATAGTACAATTGTGTATTGTAAGTGTTCATAGCCATAGGTGAAGAACGTAGTTTTGGTAGGAACTAGACGGAAAGAAGAAAGAGATTGGTGAAAAAGTATGGTACGATTGTTAATCGTGGAAGATGAAAAAAAGTTACGAGTTTTAATGAGTGATTTCTTTAAAATGAAAGGGTATGAAGTAAGTGAGGCGGAAAATGGAATTGATGCCACCAAAATATTGCAGCAACAGGAATTTGATATGATTTTTTTGGACATTATGATGCCTGGTATGGATGGGATAGAAGTCTGTAAAAAAGTGCGTACACAGACAGATGTACCAATCTTATTTCTTACTGCTTTGTATGACGAGGAAACAAAATTAAAAGGATATGCCAGTGGGGCGGACGATTTTGTGACAAAGCCATTTTCTCTTGAAGTATTATATGCAAAAGCAGAAGCCATTAGAAAGAGATATGAAAAACAGAGCGAGAGGGAAAGAGAAGGCATTTTAAATAGTAAAAATCTATTGTTAGATACCAAGAAACAGGTAGTGATCTTGAACAATAAGGAGTGCAAACTGGCAAAAAAGGAATATGAAATTTTAAAGCTTTTTTTGGAAAATAAGGGGCAGATTATTAGTAGAGATCAAATCTTAGACCGTGTGTGGGGAGAAGAATATTATGGATATGATCGAACCGTAGATACGCATATAAAGAAACTTAGAAAAATGATTGGAGATGCGGCAGAACCACTTCAAACGATTTATAAGGCAGGATATATATGGAAGGAGTAGGACCATATGAAAAATGGGATACCATATAAAGGACGCTTATATGCACTGATTGGAGTGATATTAAGCCTATGTTTTTCGTTGAGCGTTATCGGAGTAACGGCACTGAATGAAAAAGCCATTCAAAAGGATATGCAGTCTCGTCTAACGAAATTGGAAAAGAGCAGTAAAAAAAAGCTGGATACGATTGCTTCGTCTTATTTGACAGAAGAAGAAAGTACATATTTAGCTGCGTTAGAATTGTCGCAGCTTTATGATACTGTGGAACAAAATGATATCGGGTTATATTATGAATGCAAGGAAGAACAAAAAACAGTTTTAAAAAGAGGAAGTACCGTATTTTTTCATTATTATGACAGTTTTCAGGATGAAGATGGAGATACCATTTATGAAGAAACACAACAGGAAATGTTATTGTTAGATTCGTATTTAACGAAACAGGAAATTACTGAAATAAGAGAAATCTATGAAGAAAATGAAGATGCTGTAGTTATAGCAAATGGAACGGTGGATGGGCTGTTTTTGATACCTGAACAGATTCAGGTAATAGCACCGACAGCGAATGCAAAAGGAAAAAAGTGGGAGAGCAAAGAGAAAAATAAAGTTTTAAATGATCAGGGAATAGAGGACTATGTGCAGTTATATGAAAAGACGCTGAAACCGACAAAGAGTGGAACAAAGAAAAGTCCTACCAATGTTACCATTTCGTCGGAAGCATATTTTACAGATCAGCAGACATTGGTATCTGATCAAAAAAAGGGGAAGAATCATAATTTCTTTCAGGTGACATTTGCAGGAACGGTTAAGACAGGAAAAACTACGGCAGTAAAGTATTATTTTTCTGGAAAACCATTAAAAAAAGCAGTACAACAATTATGGTTTATTTATCTTGTATTGATTTTATTCTATATTTTGGCAGCAAGTATTGTTTATGTAGTTATGCATCTGATTTTTGCAAAGCAGGAAAATTGGAACTGGAATCAAAAGATGTTGACGAGAGCGATCGCACATGAACTAAAAACACCAATCAGTATTATACAGGGGTATTGTGAGGGACTTCGTTACCAGGAGGATAAACAACGGCAACAGGAGTATTTAGAAACAATTACACAAGAGACAGCAGAGATGAATCAGCTCGTTTTGGATATGCTGGAGTTGTCAAGAATGGAGACAGAAGGGTATGAGTTAGATCGGGAAGAAATTCAGTTAGTAGAATTTGTACAAGCCATTGCAAAACAGTATGAATCTTTTTATAATGAAAAGGATATTACATTAGAGCTGGAAGGCTTGAAAGGATGTTTTATCAATGGAGACTTAGCCTGCATGCATAAAGTGATTTCCAATTTGCTTGGAAATGCGATAAAACACGCACCAGAGCATGGTATAGTTAGGATAAACATACAGGAGGAAAAAGAAAAGATATATTTATCCTTCTATAACAATGGACCAGAGATTCCAGAAGCTTTACGAAAGCATATCTGGGATGGATATCAGAAGGTACAAAGGGAGGATAAAAGCCGTATCCGAAGTACAGGATTAGGACTTACCATTGTAAAATATATGTTGGATTTGCATGGGTTTAAATATGGGTGTGAAAATAAAACACCAGGTGTAGAGTTTTGGGTTTCCATGGATAGAAGTAAATGTGGAAAAAAATAAAATTTGTTGACACAAAAATAAAAAAGGAAGAAACAGATGAATGTAGAACGTTGTAAGGAAGTAGAAAGAAGTATTATAAAACGTTATAGAAAGTCCATTTGGAGACCGTTTATTCGTGGTATTCAGGAGTATCAATTGATAAAAGACGGTGACAAAATTGCGGTATGTATTTCTGGTGGAAAGGATTCCATGCTTTTAGCAAAATTGATGCAGGAAGTAAAGCGGCATGGAAAAATGGATTTTGAATTAAAATTTTTGGCTATGGACCCAGGATATAGTGAAAAGAATAGACAGAAAATGCTCGATAATGCAGAAATGTTAGGGGTGCCGTTAGATATATTTAAAACGGATATTTTTGATATCGTACATGGGATTGTAGAGGGAAATCCTTGTTACCTTTGCGCACGTATGCGAAGAGGGCATTTATATAAAAATGCGCAGAAGCTCGGCTGTAATAAAATTGCACTGGGACATCATTTTGATGATGTTATTGAGACAATTCTTATGGGAATGATGTATGGTGGACAGATACAGACTATGATGCCGAAACTGCACAGTACAAATTTTCAGGGAATGGAATTGATACGTCCGATGTATCTTATTAAAGAAGCAGATATTATAAACTGGAAGGTGTATAATCAATTGGAATTCTTGCAATGCGCCTGTCGTTTTACAGAACAGATTTCTGACAGTGGAGATGGTATTGGCGAATCAAAACGTCAGGAAATGAAGCAATTGATAAAACAATTACGAGCAACCAGTGATGTGATTGACAGAAATATTTTTCGGAGCGTACATGATGTGAATCTAAATACTCTGATTGGATATCATCGAGGAGAAGAACGATATAATTTTTTAGATGATTATGAAGAATAAAAAATGAGAAAAAAAGGAGCTTTTCTAATGCCGTGTGACAAGCATTGGAAAGGCTCCTTTTTGGTAAAGTGTTGTACGAAATTTATATTTGATTTTTGTTGATGAAAGTAATAAATTCCTTTAGTGGAATTGGTTTTTCATATAAATAGCCTTGATAATGTCTGCAACCCAATTCTAAAAGTTTTGTCTGCTGTGCTTTATTTTCTACATACTCTGCAATAACGTCTATGTCGAGTTCTTTTCCAAGTTTTACAATAGAAGAAATAATTTTTTGATTGGTATCGGAGCTTAACATTTTTTTCACTAGCGAACCATCCAATTTTACTACATTAAAATAATTTGACTGCAAATAGATGAGAGAGGTATGTCCCATTCCAAAGTCATCAATTAACAAGGTATGTCCTAAAGATTTGAGACGGTTTAATTTATCAATGACTTGATTGGAATTGGAAAGCACATCCTGTTCTGTGATTTCTAACCATAGTCTGTTGGCAGGAATATGGTATTTCTCTAAACAGTCGTGGATACAAGTTTCAATATCCCAAAGTAGAGATTTTGCAGTAATATTTACAGAAATCTTAAAATCCTTTTCATAGCAATTTTGTATCTGCTGAATAGCATTTCCAGCCATGTCAAAAAGTAAGGTTTCTAGTTCTGGCAATATGCCACCAGACTTTGCCAAATAAATGATAAATGGCGGATATATAAACCCATATACGGGATGCTTCCAACGAAGCAAGGCTTCTGCACCAAGGCAAATATTTTTCTCATTGACTTGCGGTTGGTATAAGAGAAATAAATCTTTTTGCTTAATTGCAAGCTTTAAATCCTGAAGCAGCATACGTGAGGTTACACCAAGACGGTCAGAACGGCTTAGAAAATCAGGCTGTTCATTATCCTCCTCCATTTGCTGTAAAATCCTAATAATCTCTTGTAATTGTTCTTTTGCACAGATTTCCTGAAATCTTTTATGATAATGTAAAAATGGCAAATAAATAAAAATACCAAGAATAATACAGGCAAGCTGGACGATTGTTCCATTAATAGAACCAGTAGCAGAATAACCGCTGATTAATACGGGGGTAGTCCAAGTAACCTCGTGTGTAACTCTCGGAAGAAAGCCAATAACAGCAGCACCGTAAGAAATACAATAGCATAAAACTGGTGTTACTAAAAATGGAATAGCTAAAATTGGATTTAGCACAATAGGAAGACCAAAGTTTAACATTTCATTTACATTAAAAAGAACAGTAGGGAGTGCAAATTTTGCAATCGTTCCCAGACGATCTTTTCGGAAAAATAAAAGTAGAGCAAGTAATACACAAATTGTAGTACCGCAGCCTCCCATTACAATAAAGGTATCAAAGAAGCTTTTACTGAAAATAGCCCCTGAATCACCGACTTGAAAATTGTTCAGTGCAACAGGTTCCATGATATGACTGCCATGAAAACCAAAAATCCAAAAAACGTGTAAGGAAATTGTATAAAGCAGACCTGCAATAAAAGGTTGGTTCAAATCATCAAAGAAGTTGCATAGCAGATTGGAAACCAATTGATTAATATTACTAACACCGAAAAAGTGGTGTAAAAGTAAGGTGCAGGCGGCAAAGAAGAAAACGATGATGCCACCGGGGGCAATTCCTTGAATTGCATTTGTGCAAATTCCTTCCATTGCAGAAGTTTGATTGGTAAATTGAAATATGGGTTTCTTTTTTAGAAAATCATACATATAGCAGGAAAGAATAGAAACAAACAGGGCAGTAAAACAGCCAGTTACTCCTAAATCCGTAGTTTTAAAATCAGATGAAATCATGTTTAGCTGTACACCATAGGATAGCAATGCAATAATAATATAATTTGCAATTTTATCAGGTGTTTCATTTTTTTCCATAGCAAAGCTAAGACTGGTTGTAATGACAAGTGCCATGGAAAATAATCCAAAAGTTCCTGCATAGGAAACAGACAATAAAGTATGTATCCAACGAAAATGTGCAGAAGTGATAAAGGCTTGGTACTGTGGAATTGGAAGGTTCAATAATGCACTTGCAGTACCACCAATTAAAATTAAAGGAATCAACATGACCAAACCATGCCGAAGCACATTGAGAAAATATATTTTTTCAATTTTAAATATAATTGCTTTAAGTCGCTCCCTCATAAAAAAATCCCCCCGAATATTTTCTATTCTATTATAATTAAAACATCGAAAGAAAGTTCGCACCAAGCTGGTGTAAATATAGCTAAGAAATATCTGTAAAAAAGTTACAGAAAACAAAGACTTTCGACATCTTGATTATGAATACTTATATATAAGGAAATTATAACAAAAAATTACAAAAAATACAAATAAAGTAAAGGAGTTGCGTGTTGTGAATAATTTTCTCGTTTTATGTGGGCAAAATGGCGAGATTTGCGTTAATGTGAAATGGAATGATTGCCATAATGTTTTGTAAGGAGAAGAGAGAGGAGTTCCCTGATTTTTATTCAAAAATTTATTGACAAGTATTCTTTTAAGCGGTATAATAGGAAACTGTGATACGTCTAAGAATGCTTAAGCCAAAGCCCCGGTAATAGCATGAGAGACTATGTTGCAGATAGTGTTAAATGAATAGATATTTCATTTGGATATATTACAAGGAGGAAAACCAATGAAAAGTTATATGGCTAGTACAGCATCAGTTGAAAGAAAATGGTATGTAGTAGATGCTGCAGATCAAACATTAGGACGTTTAGCTTCAGAAATTGCAAAGGTGTTAAGAGGTAAGAATAAGCCAACATATACACCTCATATTGATACAGGCGATTACGTTATCGTAGTAAACGCTGATAAGATTAAGGTAAGTGGTAAGAAATTAGATCAGAAGATTTACTATCATCATTCAGATTATGTAGGTGGAATGAAAGAAACTACATTAAAAGAGATGTTAGAAAAGAAACCTGAGAATGTTATTACTCTTGCTGTAAAGGGTATGTTACCAAAGGGACCATTAGGAAGAAGCATGTTGACAAAATTACATGTTTATGCTGGACCAGAACATGACCATGCAGCTCAGAAACCAGAAGTTTTAGAAATCGCTAAGAGATATTAATAAACGGATTTGAAAGGAGGAAGTAACATTGGCTAGTTCAAAATTTTACGGAACAGGTAGAAGAAAAAAGAGTATCGCTAGAGTATATTTAGTACCAGGTACAGGTAAGGTTACAATCAATAAGAAGGATATGGATGAGTATTTCGGTCTTGAGACATTAAAGCTTATCGTTCGTCAACCACTTGTATTAACAGAAACAGCTGATAAATATGACGTATTAGTAAACGTTCGTGGTGGTGGTTTCACAGGTCAGGCTGGAGCAATCAGACACGGAATTTCTCGTGCATTATTAACAGTTGATGGTGATTACAGACCAGCACTTAAGAAAGCAGGCTTCTTAACTCGTGACCCTCGTATGAAGGAAAGAAAGAAGTATGGTTTAAAGGCAGCTCGTCGTGCACCACAGTTCTCAAAACGATAATAAAAAGCGAATTTATAAAATTAAAGAATATAAAGGAAATCCCGCAAACGTTTTGTTTGCGGGATTTTTATGGCTCTTTGTCAAGCGTGGGGGTAACCCAATTTCATAGTGTAGCAATAACAAGCTTCTTTATATCAAAGTGGGTATATACTTTCTCAGTGAGTGTTATTGCATCTGAGTGCTCCACAATCTTTTTAATAATCGGCTGATTGATACCAGCCTTAGCTAACATTGAGATACATGTGTGTCTGCAACAATGTGGTGTGCGGTCAATTTTAAGTTGTTCCATTAGTGAATGGAAGTAACTGTCATAATAATTTAGGTATTGAAAGTGTTTGCAATCTGGAGTATGGATAAGATACTTGCTTATCTGATTATTTTCAAACCAAAGCTTTGTAGAAAGGTAAAACCTTATCTGTGATAGGAACTTTTCGAATTCTATTCTCGGTTTTACTACTAATTCCATCAAAGATTGCTCGTCCAAATGTACATTTCTCCCTTTTAAATCCAAGAATCCTGAAATTCTTACGCCGTTATACAGTAGCATCAATAGGATTCGATAATGCTTATTATCTTTTGCAACCATACTAGTTCAATTTCTTTCTTCCCAAATTTGTTTTGGTTATACTTGTTCGGATAGCTATCCTTGTATTGAACAACAAAGTGTTGTGTTATAATAAATATGTATGTAATTGCCATATATTTGTAATTTCATCTCCTTTTCAATGTATTCTGATGGTACGGAATACTGTGAAGTTTTGTATGTTACCATACTGGATGGATTTACTATGGAACGGTGTGTGGTAATCCGATAATGCTTTCTTATTTCTTCTGTTGGAAAAAGCTTTTTCTTTTTCGAAATAAAGCAGTGGTATCCTTCCCGTTCCCTGGTTTACCTGACTGTTTACACGATTGTTGATCCGTTCTACAGTTCTACAAGTTCGCATAATTCCGTATAATCCAGTCTGCCGTTATAAGCACGTATCTCATCCAGGATCCTCATAGGTGCTTCTACCTTTGCTTTCGTCTGTGGTCTTCTGGCAATACAAGGTCTGGTCTTAAACCCATAATCCTTTGCAAACTGTTCAAAGCAGAGATTGACCTTGCCTCCACAAGCATCGGTTCTTGCCTGGTCCATGACTGTTTTCATGTTATATGTAATAATTTCCTCAGGAACCCCACCAAATGTTTCCAGTGCATCGTTTAAAAGCGAGAAAAGAACATCCTGCGTTTTACTTAGAGACAAACGATATACACGGAACCGTGAATATGAGAGCAATAGAACAAGGACATTGATGATTATGGTTTCTCCTGATTTTAACAGGAACGGAATATTTTCTTTCCAATCGAGCTGTGCCTGTTTTCTTGCCAGTGTTTCAAAACGAATAACCGGCTTTTTCGCATTAGACGGCTTTTTCTGCTTAAAATAGGATGCAAACTCCTCATGAGAATTAATGTGATGATAAAGGTTAAAATAGTTGCAGTTGGTTAATCCGTGATTATCAACTAGATACTGCCACAGTATCCTTTTGTAATAAAAGACCTGCGAATGTTGTTCAGAGAGAAGAAGTTCGTTTATTACATCATAATATTTATCCAGACGGGACCGTTTTTTCTTTTTTGTTTTTTGGAAAACCGTTTAAATACTTGTCAACCGTTCTTCTGTCAACACTAAGTTCTATGGTTATCTGGCTTTTATTGATGTTTATGGAAGAATTTTCTTTTAATGGTTTCAATTTGTATAAGTCCTCCGCTGAGTTAATTTTTAAATTTAAGATAATGTTGTTTGTTATGATCATACTGTTTACCTTCACGGTAACAGTATAACATTTGTACATTTTTATTTTGGATTTTTGTACATATTTACTGTACCATTTATACCATCATCACACTTCGGATGAAACACAGAGGGATGGGATGGTCTGTTTGTGGTGCAAACAACATGGCGAAACTATTATATAGATGCGAAAATGATGAACTCATTGAGACAATAGAGCGATATATGGATGGGTTTGTGATGACTATGGAAATGCAGAAAGTAGTGAAGAATTTAACAGCCGCAAAGGCACCAAAACGAGACGGAAAAGGTTCCGGATACATAGATGTAATCAATCATCCGGTGCCATTGTATGGAGCAATGATGACGGCATCCAGAAAAGCATTTAAACGCTGGTTGCAGTAAAAATTAAACAAAGAGTGAGCTTTCCTCACAAAAAAGGAAAAGCAGATGTTATAAAGAAAGATGAAAAAGTGCCAATGATTACTTGACACAAACGTGTTTTCTTTATAAGTAGAAAAAGCAGAAGATATATGTTAAAATTTATTTTGGATTTTTCTATGAAAAAAACAGATATAAGAACTTGTGTTCGGTAAAATAAAATGATATATTATAAACAGAAAATATGTTCGAGGAGAGATGAGGCATGAGTAGTGAAAAAAATAATATAGATATGAGTAATGTGATTAACAAATTGTTTGAAGGCGATTGCTTAGAGTATATGAAAAAGATACCAGATGGAAGTGTGGATATGATTTTGTGTGATTTACCATATGGTATGACACAAAATAAATGGGATAGTTATATTCCTTTAGATGAGTTATGGAAACAATATAATCGAATAATAAAACCTAATGGGGCAATTGTTTTAACATCTAATGGAGTTTTTACTGCAAAGTTGATTTTGAGCCAGCCTAATATTTATAAGTATAAGTGGGTATGGGAAAAATCAAAGCCAACTAATTTTTTGAATGCTAAAAAGCAACCATTAAGAAAACATGAAGATGTTTGCGTTTTTTATAAAAAACAGCCAACATATCATCCTCAAATGACAAAGGGAGAACCATATGATAAGGGAATAAGAAAAAATCAGCTTAGTGGTAATTATGGGGACTTTGAACCAGTGCATGTAGCAAGTGATGGAGACCGCTATCCTACAGATGTTATTTATATTAAAACAGCAGAATCAGAAGGTGCAGTTCTTCATCCTACACAAAAGCCTATAGAACTGGGAAGATATATGGTAAGAACATATACAAATCCGGGGGATATAGTACTTGATAATACTTTTGGTAGCGGATCATTTTTAGTGGCAGCGTTGATGGAAGGGAGAAATTTTATTGGAATTGAAAAGAATGAAGATGTTGCATTGTTTAAAAAAGAAGAAATAGATTATATTGATGTAGCAAAAAGAAGGTTATTCTTAGCATGGGAAGGATTAGATAAAAAAACTCGTAAATATATAAAAGAGGAAAACCTTATAGCAGAATTTAAAGAAAGATGAAGGTGAAGTGTATGGGGACAATTATCAGAAGAAATGAAAGAAGTTGGGCAATCGTAATTATTTCAGAGATAAAAGTAATGCTGAATGGATTGGGGTTAAAGATTAAGAGTGCAGGTGGAGAAAGTACACTCTCTGTAAATAAGAAGAGTATGTTTCCGGATGTTTTATTGTATGAAGATGAGGCACAGACTAAAATATTACAAGGCTGGGAACTCAAAATGCCCGATGTATTAATTACGGATGAGGCATTGATTGCAGATGCAACAAGGAAGGCAAAGGCATTAGGATTAAATAGTTTTGTTATATGGAATTTTACATATGGTAAATTATATGTGGAAAATGAAAATGGAAATTTTGAAGAAGCTAAAGTATGGTCAGGCACTAAGCATATTACATCAAGAGAAGATGTTATGACTTACAAAGCAGAATGGCTCCCTATTATAAAAGAAATTGTAATGACAGTAAATGAATATCTTGTTAATGGGATAATTGAAACATCATCCATTGTTAATACAGTATCAGAAGGATTAATGACAGAATTAATTCAGAGAAATAAAGAGTTAGTAGCCGAAAACATTACAATTGAGTCTAGCAAGAATATGCCAATGGAAAGTAGACTCAAGGTTTGGTGGAATGCATTTCATGAAGAATATGATAAAGATGAAAATAATATGTATTCAGCATATGCTAAGTCAGTATTGTTAAATTGGACAAATCGAATCATGTTTGCTAATGCAATTAAAAGGTACCATAATTGTGCGTATATGATAAAAGATATTGATTATACAACATCTCCTAATGATGGAAACATTATTATTGAACATATAGTTGAACAAGGAGATTTTTATAATGTTTTTAAACCTTTGGAATTTAATGAGATAATACCAGAAGATACATGGATTGATATTGTTGATTACAATCAATTTTTAATTGAGAATAATATTGAAAAAATCGAGCAAGGAGTATTACAAGATATACTTGAAAAAACTGTAAATACTGCCAAAAGAGAGATACGTGGACAATATGCAACACCATATTATTTGGCAGATATATTATGTCAGATTACAGTTCAAGATTGGAATAAGGATTGTGCTGATTTATGTGCAGGTACCGGTACAATTGCTAAAGCAATTATTAATAATAAATTTAAAAGAATAAATAATGCTAATAAATCTTTTTCGACAACATGGATGTCGGATAAGTATGCGTATCCATTACAAATTGCTAATATTGCAGTTACAGATATTCATGCGTTAAATATTCCGATTAATATGTTTCAAACAGATGTATTTGATGTACAGATAGGGGATAAAATTGAGATAAAAAATCCAACAGATGGTAGTGGTATAGTAAAGTACATTCCACAATTTGGAGTTATTGTGTCGAATCTTCCTTTCGTAGAATATAATAAGGTAGCTATCGATGAACAGGAATATATTGCACAGTACAGGGAAAAGATAATAAATGATACAGGGATTGAGTTTACACGAAAAACAGACCTATATAATTATTTACCTTTTAAATTATATGAGTTATTGGAGGAAGATGGAAAACTAGGAATAATCGTTTCTAATTCTTGGTTAGGGACAAATGTTGGAAAGAAATTTTTTGAGGCTATGCAATATTATTACATTATCGAGTCTGTGGTTATAAGTAATTGTAAGAAGTGGTTTAATAATGCAGATGTTATTGGAACAATACTTGTTTTAAAGAAAAAAGAAATTAGTGTTCCTGATAAAACCAAGAAGATTAGTTTTTGGTTAACTAATAAAGATATACATTCAATAGAGAATGAAGATAAGGAGATGCTAATAAATAGTATAGTTCTTCATGAAGTTATAGATGAATCAGTTGCAACAATGAGAGAGTATTCAATTAGTGATATTGATAATATTACACAGCATGGAATTTCAATGAATGCATTATTTCATAATATTTCATGGGTTAAAGAAATAGAGGATTTTATTGAACCAATTGAAAGCGAATTAAGTATGGTTCGCGGAGAACGAACAGGTCAAAATAAAGTTTTTTATATAAAGGGTGAAACATCAATAGCTGACAAATTTTTATATCCTATGTTGAAGTCGTCAAGAAACATTAAAAAGTATACGGCTTCTGCGAATATGAAGGCATTTTGTTGTGATAGGACAATTGATCAGTTAAAGGAAGAAGGGGAAGAAGGAACGCTGAAATGGATTCGTAAATTTTCTGATAAGAATTATGAACCAATACCAAAGAGTATTAACTATTCACCATGGTATCAAATGCCGTCAACTAATAGAGCTGATTTAGTTACATCAGAGAATCCTGACAAAAGACTTTTTATTGCAGAATTAAGTGAAAGTGTACTTGTTGATCAAAGATTAATAGCTATGAAATATAAAGACTCCGTAGCCAATAGAGAGCTTGTTTTTGCTTTGCTTAATTCATTATACGGAATGTTTGCAATCGAAGCAAATGGGTTTGGTAGAGGACAGGGAGTTTTAGATATAAGTAAAACTGGGTTTCAAAAAATATGCATGATTAACCCTAATTTGATTTCAAAAGAAGATTCTGAAGAGATAATAGAATTATTTTCAAAAATCAAAAATCGTGATGTTATGGATATTCAGGATGAATTATCAAATAAGGATAGGCAAGCATTTGATAAAAAAGTACTCCAATCAATAGGACATGAAGAACTGTATGATTGTATTAAAGAATCACTACTTTCAATGCAACATACAAGACATTGCGTAAAATGACACTACAATTAAGTATTAAGTACAGAGGAAAGAAAAATGAAACCTATATATATTGATATACATATACATACATCGGAAGATGCAAATAATTTGAAAGATACATATAATTGTGATATATTGATGGAAAATGTTCGCAAAATAGCAGGAGATGCTGAAGTGGTCTTATCGCTAACAGACCATAATACCATTAATAAAGCTGCTTATTTAGCACTAAAGGATAAAGTGGAACATTTAATATTGGGTGTTGAATTACATATAAGAAAGTATGAAGAATGTCCACCATATCATTGTCATCTTCTTTTAAATTTGCCGATTGAAGATAGTTATATTGATGAAATAAATATAATTCTTGATAGATTATATCCAGATAAATGTGTTACAGATTTAACTGCAAATATTCCGACAATAGAAACGATTTCAAACGAATTTGATGGATATGATTATTTATTGTTACCACATGGTGGACAATCGCATAGAACATTTGATAAAGCGATAAAAAAAGGAAAAAGATTTGATACAACACTCGAGAAAAGTATTTATTATAATCAGTTTGATGGATTCACTGCGAGAAGTAGTTCTGGGTTAGAGGAAACTATAGAATATTTTAAGAGACTAGGAATAAATGAATTTATTAATTTGTTGACTTGCTCAGATAATTATAATCCAGAAAGATATCCAGAGGCTAAAAGTAAGGATGCAGAAAAATTCACACCAACATGGATGTTTGCTTCACCTACTTTTGAAGGATTGAGATTGTCATTATCAGAATCAACACGTTTGGTTTATGCTGATAAAATGCCACAATTATGGAATGAATGTATAGGGTCTGTTGTTTTGCAAAATGAAAGAATAGAAATGGATGTAAAATTAACTCCTGGGTTAAATGTTGTGATTGGTGGTTCGTCTAGTGGGAAAACACTATTTGTTGATTCAATATATAGGAAATTAAACAATGATTATGAAGATAATCAATATCAGGAATTTGATACTGAAAAAATATTAATTGAAAATCCGTCTGGTATAGTTCCGCATTATATTAATCAAAACTTTATTGTTTCCATACTTCAAAATAAAGATAAAGATATTAATGATATTCCCATAATTGCTAAAGTGTTTCCTGGGGGCACTGATATTGATGCAATGATAAGAAATAAATTAGTGGATTTTAAAGAGCATATAAATTCTTTGGTAGATGCAGTTCGTAATATAGATGGTATTCAAGAGGATTTAAAGAAAATACCTACGCCTAACAGATTAATAATAGCGCAAAAGATCCAAAAAAACATATTGGCTGTACTTGAACCTAGTACACTACAATTAGAATATTGTAGATTTCAGGAAGCTGATAAAATAAAGTATATAGAGTTACTTGATGAATTACAAAATATTTTGAATACTAATGTATTTGCGCGAGATATTAGTGCGGAAATCATAACTATAAAAAATGAAATTAGCAGATTAGCGGATATTTCAAAGTTTACAGATGAAGTGACAGGTGAGGTGATGAATCACAAAGAAAATATGGATAAAAAATTGGCTCTCACAAACCAGGAGGGGCAAAGTAGAAATGTAAGCCGTGAAAAATTGATTACTTTAATTGATAAGTATTTGCATGAAATCTATGTATTTAATAAAGAACTTAAGTATATTTCAAACTATAACGTAGGATGTAAAACAAGGGAAATTGTTGTCAGAGGTCATAAATTGAGTATTGAGAACTCGTTTGAATTGACACCAAATATAATATGCGATTCTATAAATTCATTATTGAAGTCCGATAAAAAAATATCAGACTTTCAAGGTATTAAACCTGAAATGTTATTTAAATGCAATTTTAGAGGGCAAGTGCCAAAAGTTAAAGATTATGATGACTTCATCAATAGACTATATGAAAAGATTAGTGGATTGAATAAAAGAAAATATAAGATATTAACAGTAGATGGTCAGGATTTTGATAAATTGAGTCCAGGATGGAAATCAGCGGTAGTATTGGATTTGATTTTAGGATATGAACGGGACTATGCACCAATAATTATTGACCAACCAGAGGATAATTTGGCAACAAATTATATTAATAGAAATTTAATAAACCTTATAAAAGACGTTAAACGTAGAAAACAAATCATTCTTGTATCGCACAATGCAACTATACCGATGCTGGGAGATGCACAAAATATCGTGTTGTGTAGAAATGATAAGGGTAAAATAAAAATTTGTTCACAACCGCTAGAAGGAAATATTGATAATAAATCTATTGTAGATTATATCGCAGAAATTACGGATGGTGGAAAATCGTCTATAAAGAAAAGGGTAAAAAAATATAATTTGAAATCGTTTAAGGAGAATGAAGAATGAAGTGGAAACTAAAAAAGGAGAATGAAGAATACTCAATAAAAGTAAAAATTAATGATGAGGAAAAATCATTTTCTTATATTGAAATGATAAAAGAACTTTATGAGAATAAAAAACTTGAAGATGCAGAATATGATGGAGATTTTTCAGAGATAGAAAAAGAATCGGTAGATTCCTTGGTAAATGATATTAATGAACATGTTCAAAACTTTTTTGAACATAATAATGAAAATTCTTGCGAAGAGGTATCTACGGATCCCAATCCTCATCCATAACATCAGCCAAAGCCTGCAATTCACAAGCAAGAGCAAGTGCAGCATACATAAGCGGATTATCAATCGCAAGATTATCAGTAAGCCTTTGAGAGTTAGGTGTAGTATGGAGATTTTTTTCAACTTCAGCACAGGATAAGAATAGAAGTGTATTATCAGCAAAAGCAATATCAATTCCGTTCTTGTACCGGTTGTAGTAAGCAAAATGTATTTTCATAGTATTAGTCCCTTTCATTGTCAAAGTGATTGAGTAGCTCTGGGAATGTGTGTGTAGTCAACCGCATACAACATATATGCAACACTGGCACACACAATTCCCCTATTTATGGGCTTTTCTTGTTCTCAAAATGCTCTCAAAGAGATAATAAAAAGCGAATTTATAAAATTAAAGAATATAAAGGAAATCCCGCAAACGTTTTGTTTGCGGGATTTTTTTACTTTCCATCCAAATATAAAACAGCACAAAAACGTATGAAAAAAAGTGTATAGGTAACATATAGGTAACGCGTAGGTAACACGATATAAGGTTAATTGCGTCTAATAATTTTTATATCGCTCAATTTGGTTAGGATTGATGTTTTTTGGTGTATAATTTTGTGCGGAACAAGTTTGCTTCTAATTAAAGATGGTACTTGCTTTGTGGAAAAGTATATGTTAAATATAGTAGTAGAAAATAAATAATAAGGAGAAAAAGTATATGTGCAATAGATATGTTATGGTTCAGTAGTCTGAGCTTAGATAAAAATTGATAGTTAAGCTCAGATGAATCCTAGGAATATATAATTTAGGAGGATAAGATGAGCTATATAAATGCAGAAAAAGTTCTGCCAAGGGAATTAATTGATACTATTCAGCAATATGTTAGTGGAAAAGCAATCTATATACCAAGTGTTGGTAAAAAGTCATGGGGAAGCCAGACAGGCACAAAAGAATATTTGCATAAAAGAAATGTTCAGATATATATTGAATATAAAGAAGGCGCAAGTATAGATGAACTTGCTAATGATTATGCATTGTCTGAAAAAAGTATTAAGAGAATTATTCGAGGTATAAGGAAATCGGAATTGAATGATTAATACAAAGACTTGAAATGTAAAAGTGTGTAACTGTTGTGCTGTCTGTACGGTAACAGTGTTGCCTTTGAGACAAAATAATGCCGAAATAGGGGAAGAAATAAAATGAAAAATTATAAATATATTACATTGATGGAACAACCAGAGCTAAAAGAGGCAGCAGCCAGTTGGTTTAGCTCAAAATGGGGTATACCAAAGGAAGCCTACTTAGAATGTATGGAAGCGTATCTGAACAAGGATACAGAGTATGGATGGTTCTTATGTTTATATGGTGATAAAATAGTTGCAGGAATGGGCGTTATTGAGAATGACTTTCATGACAGGAAAGATCTTACACCCAATGTATGTGCCGTATATACAGAGGAAGAACATCGCGGTAAAGGTATAGCAGGAAAGCTACTTGATATGGTTGTAAATGAAATGAAAAATAAGGAAATAACGCCCTTGTATCTTGTTACAGATCATACAGGTTTTTATGAAAGATACGGTTGGAAATTCTTATGTATGGTGCAGGGAGATGATGAGCCAGAAATGACTAGAATGTATGTACATTATTAGTTAAAATGTGTTAGAGAGGAATACAGGTAGTGATGGAATATTAAGAGTGATATTTCATATACAAAATGTTTGCTGGAAAATTCTGTATTTCAGGGCAAAGTTCCCTAGGGGATAATCAATTTTACAATTGGGAACACTCTGGAACTTCTTTAGGAAAAATGGAAGGTTTACAGGTAAAAAAGTATGTTAGATATTATAATTGTTGAGGATAACAAGGAAATAGGCACTCTTTTAAGTGATTTTCTTCGCAAGGAAAATTATGTAGTCAGCATTGCTGAAAATGGGGAAAAGGCACTGGAGTTGTTTGAGCGGTATGGTGCGAAACTGATTATTTTGGACCTTATGCTTCCGGGCATGGATGGTTTTTCGGTTTGCAGCAAAATAAGAGAAAGTTCCAATGCACATATCTTGATTGCCAGTGCAAAGACAGCGAAAGAAGATAAGCTGAAGGGGCTAAATTTGGGGGCGGATGATTACATAGAAAAACCCTATGATATTGATATATTACTTGCCAAAATCAAAGGTGTTTTTAAGCGAAAGTATGCGGTGGATGAGATTACGGAAGGAAATATAAAGTTAAATATAGTAAATCATCGTCTGTATGTGGACGAAAAAGAAGTCGCTATTACAATAAAAGAATTTGAATTATTAAAGTTATTGATTGAAAATAAAGGAGTTACATTGAAGAAAGAATATCTTTTTAATTCTGTATGGGGAAGTGATAGCGAATCAGAGTTGCAAACATTGACGGTTCATATCAAATGGCTACGACAAAAGATAGAGCTGGATTCAAAGCATCCAAAGCACATTATTACAGAATGGGGAGTAGGATATCGGTTTGAATAATTATAGAAAGTTTGTTACCGTTTTTCTTTTGGTGGAGATTATTCTGATGATTGGATGTAATGGAATGCTTCGAAAAGCATGGAAAGAAAATCAGGAGAAAAGTTATCGGGTAGATATACAAAGAGCCGTGAAAGAAATGAAAGCGGGGAAAAACGTAGAAGAAATAGATTTGGGGCAGTACAAAACTATTTTGGCAATATCAAAATTTGATCCTCAACAGCGTTGCAGCAATGCCTATACAGTAGAGGAGATAAATGGAGGACTATATCGATTTGAATATCAGGTGAAAAATAGTGCAAAAGGAATACGGATGAATGCTTGGATTTCTGGTATTATTTTTTTAGGGAGCATTTGTATGCTTTGGATGATTGGAAGAAAAATCATACAGCCCTTTCATACCATGAATCATCTAGTTTCTGAATTGGCAAAAGGAAATTTATCAGTGCCATTAAAGGCGGAAAAAAGTAAATTTTTTGGACAATTTCTTTGGGGATTGGATATGCTCAGGGAAAAATTAGAGCAGGATAAAATAAGGGAACTGGAGCTTGTAAAAGAGAAAAAGACGTTATTGTTGTCCTTATCCCATGACATAAAAACTCCATTGTCTGCTATTGATTTATATGCGAAGGCACTTTCGCAGAATTTGTATGACAGTGAGGAGAAAAAACAGGAGGCTGTTTTGGGCATTGAAAAAAATGCGGAGGAGATTAAGAAATATATAAATGAAATAGCAGATGCATCCAGAGAAGAATTTTTAAATTTGAAAGTTAGCAATCAGGAGTTTTATTTATCTGCGCTAGTAGGGAGCATAACAAAGTATTATAAGGAAAAAACGGAACAATTACATACTGTGTTTTTGGTAGATAAAATCCAGGACTGTCTGCTTTATGGAGATGTAAATCGAGCAGTAGAAGTCATGCAAAATGTGATGGAAAATGCGATAAAATATGGGGATGGAAAGGAGATTCATATTTCCTTTCAGGAGGAAGAAAACTGTAAATTGATTACAGTGGAAAATACAACATGTAGTTTGAAAGAAGACGAAATCATGCATGTATTTGATTCCTTCTATCGAGGTAGTAATAGCAAAAAAGTAAAAGGGAGTGGTCTAGGTCTTTACATCTGCAAAGAAATATTACATAAGATGGATGGAGAAATATTTGCTCGGATAATAGAAAATAGGTTTTTGATAACGATTGTGTTGCGAAAAATGTAGTATGATAACAAACATACTACATTTTTTCGTTATAGGGGGAAAAATAAAATGGGTTTAAGGATTATTTAATAATTTCCAAGGTATAGTGGAGATACAAAGGTACTCTCGGCATCTCCCTTGTACCTACCTTTGTGGCTGATTTTCCGCCAGCTGCACACAAATTTGTGCATGTCTGACAAAAAATCATTTTGCAAAAATAGGCACAAAGGGACCCTGAGTGTACATAGAAAAATAAAGGAGGAAACCTATGTATTTAGATATTTTAAAACGAGATGTAAAACGAAAAAAGACAATGAATATTATTTTGCTGCTCTTTACAATTCTTGCTGCAACTTTTGTATCCAGTGGATTAAGTAATGTTATAACGGTTATGAATGGAACCGATTATTTTTTGGACAAAGCAGGAATCGGAGATTATATGGTGATTACTCAAGGAGGAGATGGGGGTGTGAGGAAAATATTAGACCAATCCTCCAATGTGAAAAGTTATAGGGTAGAGAAGGGATATTGGGCATCCAAGGATAACTTAACACTGCATAAGAAACATATTGATATGAAGAATAATGCAGTGATGATGCAGTCTATTGATAATAAAGGAATTCGATATTTTCAGACAGACAACAGTATACTTACGAAAGTAAAAAAAGGAGATATTTATGTAACGGCTGGATTTTTGAAAAAGAATGGTTTGAAAATCGGAGATAACATGCAGGTTACATTGGGAAATACATCGAAAGCATTCCGTATCGCTGGTGAGATAAAAGATGCCTTACTGGGGTCAGAGATGATGGGAAATATCAGATTATTGTTAAACGAGGAAGATTATCAAATATTTGCGCAGGATAAAAGCCTGGCGGAGAAGAGTGGTTACATTTTTTATATTGATTCGGATCAGGTAGATGCTCTTTCGGCGGAATTATCAGGGGCTTCCAATCTATTATTTGATGGAACACGTTCAACTATAAAACTTTGTTATGTAATGGAAATGATTGTTGCCATGGTTGTATTAGTATTAAGTGTATGTTTGATCATCGTATCTTTTGTTTTGTTAAAATTCGTCATAACATTTTCCATTAATGAGGAATTTAGAGAAATTGGTGTGATGAAGGCAATTGGTATTAAGGATAGGAAAATTAGGGGGCTTTATGTAGTCAAATATTTTGCTATGGCAGTTGTTGGTGGAAGTATAGGGTTACTGATTAGTTTTCCTTATAGTGGTTCAGTTGTCAAGACAAAAATCTAAGACTTTTATAATGAACTGATATCCATGGTTAGAGGAAAATAGATTCTCCCCAGTGACATTCTCAAATTAAGCAGCCTCCTTAGCAGCTTCGTATAGCATAGCAGGATAGTATACAGATGCTGGAGGAACATTACCGATTGCAGAATGGCAACGCTCAAAGTTGTACTTAT
>ERZ824473.1961-NODE-1961-length-26566-cov-4.697974_pt1 | contig 26566 bp, 26 predicted proteins | sample MGYA00519874_ERZ824473 | MGnify/ENA primary metagenome ERZ824473 (study PRJEB31778, sample SAMEA3449151) | human gut metagenome | biome: human gut; feature: human-associated habitat; material: faeces | place: United Kingdom | collected 2010/2012 ... | reverse complement strand
TTACCAGCAGGATCTACAAGATACGAAAAAAACTAAATATCAATGCGATTCAAACGGTACACGGATACGGTTATCGCTTTGAGAAGTAAGAGAAACTGGTGATTGTAATAGCATATACTTAATAATAACGCAGCTGCCAACCAAGGCAGCTGCGTTTTTTGTTTAATGAATAGAATACACCGACCCGCATACGGTTCAGCCGTTATAATTGTGGCTTGACAAATACAATCGTTTGATTTAAGATAATATCGTTATTGGATAATATGATTATCGAAAAGAGGTGAACGAAATGCGTCCTGTAAACGAAAAACTGCGGAAGGATCTGCTGGAAGCCGGGAAGCGCGAGTTTATGGAGAACGGCTTCCGGGGGGCATCCTTAAAAAGTATAGCAGCCTCTCTTGGAGTAACAACTGGAGCGATTTACCGCTACTATACGGACAAGGAGGCACTGTTTGACGGATTGGTGAGAGAGCCAGCCCAAGAGCTGGTAGAGCGTTATCGGACCCTTCAGCAGACCTTTGCCGGCAGGAGTTTGGAGGAGCAGCTTCAAAAGCTCCCGGAGGTGCCGGACAAGGAAGCCTCCTGGATGATGGACTTTCTCTACGACCACTTTGACGCATTCAAGCTCATCGCCTGCTGTTCCTCCGGGACAAAGTACGAGCATTACCTGGATACCCTGGCGGAAATCGAAGATCACTCTGGACGGCTTCTGGTGGATCGAATGGTGGAAGCCGGCTACCCCATTCGCCGTCTGGATGATGAACTGATCCACATCATGTCCACCGCACTCTTCAACGGCATGTTTGAAACAATCCGCCATGATATGCCGCGGGAAAAAGCGATGGTTTATATGGATGACCTGCGGAATTTTTACTCCGCGGGCTGGTTCCGGCTCCTTGGAATACCCTTTGAATAAAGGGTTTTCCTTTTGATTTTAAGTTAGCACTTACTAACTATAAGAAAGGGGTTTTAAGCTATGGATAACAAGAAAGCGCCCTCACCCTTTGCTGTGCTGTGGGGTTGGGCAAGTGGTGAGCACGGCGGATTTTATGCTTCGGTAGCCCTGGCGGTGCTGGGGGTGGCTTGCGGTATGGCGCCATACTTCTGCGTGGCTGCTATGATTGGGCTGCTGCTGGAAGGAGGCGGCCTTGCGGAGTGCCTGCCCTGGTGCGGTCTGGCCCTGGCAGGCTATGCGGGAAAGGCGCTGTTTTCCACATGGTCTACCAGCCTGTCCCACACGGCCACCTATCACACGCTGCGGCGTGTGCGGCAAAATCTGCTCTCCAAACTGAGCCGGGTGCCCATGGGGACGATCCTGGACACGCCCTCCGGCCAGTACAAGACCACCATTGTTGACAGGGTGGAAGGAATGGAGCCCACTCTGGCCCATCTGCTGCCGGAGATGACCTCCAATTTGCTTGTGCCAGTGAGCATCGCGGTCTATATCTTCGTCCTGGATTGGCGAATGGGGCTCGCCTCCCTGGTGACCACGGTGATTGGGTTCGCAGTAGCCTCCCAGAGCGGCAGGACCTACGCCGCCCGATGGCAGGGCGCCGTGGAGGTGGGCCGCCGCATGGCAAATGCCATCGTGGAGTATGTGGGAGGCATCCAGGTGGTCAAAGCGTTCAGTCAGTCCGCCGGGTCTTATAAGCGGTACTCCGATGCCGTGACCGAGAACGCCCAATACTATGTGGACTGGATGGCGGACAATCAGAAGTATATGGCGGTCATGCAGGCGGTCATCCCCTCGGTGCTGCTGCCCGTCCTGCCGGTGGGACTGCTGCTGTGGGGCAGCGGAAGCCTGAGCACTGCCGTATTCCTCACCATCGTCGTGCTGTCCCTGGGGCTTACCGGTCCTCTGGTATCGGCCATGACCTTTGTGGACGAATTGGCGGTGGTGGGTACCAATGTGGGTGAGATTTCCGCCATTCTGGAGGCTCCGGAGCTGGAGCGCCCCGCGGCAGAGACGAAGCTGAATGGGCTGGGTATCCGGCTGGATCATGTGTCCTTTGCCTACAAGCAGGAGGACGGCGAAGTGCTCCACGATGTAAGTCTGGATATCCGGCCGGGGACGGTCACCGCTCTGGTGGGTCCCTCCGGCTCCGGCAAGAGCACCATCGCCAAGCTCATCGCCGGCTTCTGGGATGTGACGGGCGGCTCTGTCGCCTTGGGCGGTGTGGATCTGCGGAAGATCCCGCTGGAGCAGCTCAACCGCCAGATTGCCTATGTATCTCAGGACAACTACCTCTTTGACCGCACGGTGCGGGACAACATCCGCATGGGCCGCCTGAACGCCACCGATGCGGAAGTCGAGGCGGTAGCCAGGGCTGCCGGGTGCGATGATTTCATCCGCCAACTGGATCAGGGCTACGACACCATCTGCGGCGGGGGCGGCGGCCACCTTTCCGGCGGCGAAAAGCAGCGCATTTCCATTGCCCGCGCCATGCTGAAGGATGCCCCTATCGTCATTCTCGACGAGGCCACCGCCAGCATCGACCCGGAGAATGAGGCGGTCATTCAGCAGGCTATCTCCCGGCTGACGGAGGGCAAGACGCTGATCGTCATTGCCCACCGGCTGGGCACGGTGGCCGGCGCGGACAACATTGTTGTGGTGGAAGGTGGCCGGATTGCCGCCCATGGGAAGCAGGAGGAGCTGCTGGCCTCCTGCCCGCTGTACCGGCAAATGTGGCAGTCCTATCTGGGCGTCCGGGACGGAGAGGAGGAATAAGAGATGTTCAGCGTACTTCGGAAAATTTCCGCCTTTGCGGGCAGCCGCAGGGGGCTTTTGAAAAAATCCATGCTCGTGGCTTTCCTGGGGGCTGTGTTCACCGCGTTCCAGTTCTGGGCCCTGATGCTAACCTTGGAGATCTTGGTGGCCGGCGCGAGCTTGAGCATATGGCCGGTGATCGGCGTCATGCTGGTCTCTGTGGCGGGACGGACCGCCTGCTCCTACTGGTCCACCAATGCGGAGACAGAGACGGGCTACTTCATGGTGGCGGAAAAACGGGTCCATATCGGAGACCGGCTGCGCTACATCCCCATGGGCTACTTCAATGACAACTCCTTGGGCAACATTACCGCCGTAGTCACTACCACACTGGGAGATGTGGAGAATAACGCCGCCCGCTGCCTGGTCAGCGTCATCGGCGGGTTCCTCAACACTCTGGCCATGAGTATGGCAATCCTGCTTGTAGACTGGCGGCTCGGCCTGCTGGCTATCGGGGGGATTCTTGCCTATCTGTTGGTTGCGGAACTGAGCCAGCGGTCTCTGCTCAAGACAGGGCCTGCCCGCCAGCACGCCCAGATGAAACTGGTGGAGGCTGTGTTGGAGTACATCCAGGGCATGAGTGTGGTAAAGGCTTACGGCCTGGATAAGGACAGCGGCCAGGCTGTGCAGAAAACCGTGGATGAAAGCTGTGAAAAGGCCCTGGGGCTGGAACACTCCGTAGCCCCCTGGATGGGCCTGCGGCAGATTACGGTGCGGGTGTTCGCCGTGGCGCTGGCTGTGTGCGCCCTGGTGCTCTATTCCGGCGGGAGCCTGCCTCTGACCCGGTGCCTGCTGATGCTTGTTGCCTCTTTCATGCTTTACGCGGAACTGGAGAGTGCCGGCAATATGGCGGACAATCTCCAGATGCTGGGCGCCTCTATGGATAAGGCCAATTCCATCGACGATACGCCGGTGATGGATATTGACGGGGCGGAGCTCCGTCCGGAGGATGCCTCTGTCCGGTTTGAGGATGTCTCTTTCTCCTATGGGGAACGGACCATTCTGGATCATGTGAGCCTTACAGTCCCCGCCGGCAGCACCACCGCCGTGGTAGGTCCCTCCGGCGGCGGCAAGACCACTCTGTGCAATCTCATTGCCCGCTTCTGGGATGTTCAGGGCGGAAGGATCACCGTAGGCGGCCATGATGTGCGGGAGTACAAGCTGGACAGCCTGATGAAGAACATCTCCATGGTGTTCCAGTCGGTGTATCTTTTCAACGATACCGTGGAGAACAACATTAAGTTCGGCCGCCCGGACGCCACCCATGAGCAGGTGGTGGCCGCTGCCAAGGCCGCCTGCTGCCACGATTTTATCATGGCCCTGCCGGAGGGCTACGACACGGTATTGGGAGAGGGCGGCGGTTCTCTCTCCGGGGGTGAGAAGCAGCGTATCTCCATCGCCCGGGCCATGCTCAAGGACGCGCCCATCGTAATTCTGGACGAGGCCACGGCCAGCGTAGACCCGGAGAACGAAGCGGAACTCCAGGCCGCGATCTCCTCTCTGACAAAGGGGAAAACCCTGATCCTGATCGCCCACCGGCTGAAAACGGTGCGCAATGCCGACCAGATCCTGGTCCTCAATGGCGGGCACATTGTCCAGCGGGGTACTCATGAGGAACTGATCGCCCAACCTGGCCTGTATGCCGACTTTGTTCATGTTCGGACCCAGGCCAACAGTTGGAAGCTGGAGGCTTGATGCGGCGGCTTATCTGCCTGCCGGACTCCGTTGTATCATGGGCCGGGGAGGGACTTCTATGGAATTGAATTTGGAGGGGATCGCAGTCGGAGCAGCCTCTCTGCTGGTAATTGGAGCATTTCATCCGCTGGTAATCTGGTGTGAATACCACTTTTCTCAAAAGATTTGGCCGCTGTTTCTCCTGTGCGGGCTGATCTGCCTGGGTTTGGCGCTGTTTGCACATGGGTTGCTCTCTATTCTTTTGGGACTTGTGGGCGTGGCTTTTCTTTGGAGCATCCGTGAACTGAAAGAACAAGCACGGCGGGTAGAGCGGGGATGGTTTCCCAAAAATCCCAAGCGAACTTAACACAGGAGCGCCGAGGTATTTTTTTACAGCGCGTCAGAGGAGGTGATGTGGTTGATGGAGTACAGCCAAGAGAAACGAGCCGGCTTGAATCATGTCCGCTTTGCGGACGAGGAGCTGATTAAAACCCAGGTTCTGCAGGGGGAGGCGGCTCAAACTATCATTCAGGGAGAGAATTGTTCTGTCTACAAGATGGAAAACGAAACCGGAGAGGGCGTCATTACCCGCTACCCAGTGTTCCCCGGAATCGAATTGCTCTATGATGATATTCACATGTCCTGCGGAGTGGCGCATCGGGAGGACCCCCGGGCCGACCTGCTGGAGATCAATCACTGCCGGCTTGGCCGGTTTGAGTGTGAATTTTCAGATGGGAGCGCGGTCTATCTGGGAGAGGGTGATCTGGCCGTCAATGTCATGACCAACCAGACCCGCGAGACCTGGTTTCCCCTGTCCCACTACCACGGCATCACCATCGCGGTGGATATTCCGGTGGCGGACAGAGTGCTGCGTCAGGCATCGGAGGCACTGGGTGAAGGGCTGTACTGCGACCTCTTCGCCATGCGGGACCGTCTGTGCGCCCGCAACTCCTGCTTCATCATGCGGGCCACTGAGTCCATTCAGCACATTTTCTCTGAACTTTACCATGCGCCGGAAAATCTGCGGGCAGGCTATTTCAAGCTCAAGGTGATGGAGCTGTTCCTCTTCCTCGGCTCCCCGGAGATCACAGCACGCGGAGAAGAACGGCCGTATGTAGACCGGACCCAAGTGGAACAGATCAAATCAGTCCGGCAGTATCTGGTAGAGCACCTGGATCGCCGCATTACCCTGCAAGAACTCTCCCAGACCTTTTCCTTTCCGCTGACCTCCATGAAAAAGTGCTTCAAGGAGGTATATGGGACCACCATCAATGCCTACCTGCAGTCTTACCGCATCCACACAGCGGCGGGGCTTCTGCGGGAAACGAAGCTGGATGTGACAGAAATCGCCGGCAAGGTGGGGTACCAGAACGCCAGTAAGTTTTCCGAGGTGTTCCGGCAGTACACAGGGCACACCCCAACGGAGTACCGAAAAACTTTTTGTCTTATAGGAGCAGACAGCGTCCTGCGGGAGTGGTGAAACAACTGAAAATCGTCTATAATGCCCTTGTACGCGAGGACATTTGCCAGAAAGCGCATCGAGTTCGGTGCGCTTTTTCCTTGACAGGTGATTAGCAATAACTAACTTTTGGAGGTGATCTTATGGCACAGCGGACCAGACGCTATCTCATTCGGCGGGCTGTTGTCGTCCTGCTGACCTTGTTTGCGGTCACGCTTCTTTCTTTTCTGCTGATGCGCCTCTCTCCCATTGATCCGGCCACAGCGTATGTGAAGCGCAATTCCGCCGTCGTCACTCAAGAGCAGATCGACGAAGCACGCGTCATGCTGGGCCTGGACAAGCCGCTGCCGGTGCAGTATTTCGATTGGGTGGTGGACGCGCTCCACATGGACTTTGGTATTTCCCTGGGGACAGGAAACCCGGTGACGGAGGAATTGGCGAAAACGGTGCCGGTTACCCTGACGGTGGTGGCGTATTCCGCCGTAATCATGTCCCTTGGGGTCCTGGGGGTGGGGGTGCTGGGGTATCTCTGGCGGCAGAAGGCCGGAGGCATGATCCTCTCATTCCTGACCATGATCGGCATTTCCGTGCCCGGCTTCTATCTGGGCACCGCTTTCATCGACCTGTTTGCGGTGCGGCTGGGCTGGATCAGCGTGTCGGGGAACAGCGGCTTTACCCGCTTCTTTCCGGTGGCTCTCTGCCTGTCGGTCCTGGGGGTCTGCTTCTATGGGCAGATGCTGGCGGCCTCCCTGGAACGGGAGATGGAGCAGGACTATGCCATGTACTTACGGTGCCGCGGACTGAGGGAAGGGCGCATCCTTCTGTTTCACGCATTCCCCCACGCCGTGGTGGACCTCTTACCCAGCTTCGCCCAGATGCTGGGGCTGTGTCTTGCCAATGCAGCCATTGTAGAGCGGGTGTTCTCCCTGTCCGGGCTGGGCTACCTGATCATTGACGCGGTGGTAAAGCGGGATTCGCCAGTGATCCACGCCGCAGTCCTGGTGTTGGCGCTGACACTGGTGCTTTTGGACACAGCGGCGGAGCTTTTACAATATGGCCTGAGAAGCGATATGCGGGCCGTGGGAGGCCGGGCATGAGAAAACATTCTTTTGTGGCAAAGGCTGGGCTGATTCTGCCGCTTCTGGTGCTCTGCGTCTGTGCTTTTGGATTCCTGCTCGCCCCCAATGATCCTGATCTGGTGGATCTGACTAAGAAATTTCTATCCCCCTGTTCGGAGTTCCCTCTCGGCACGGACAATCTGGGGCGCTGTGTGCTGTCCCGCCTGCTCTATGGAGGACGGACCACACTGGGGATCGTCCTGGTGGGCTCTGTCACAGTCTCCGTGTTGGGAACGCTGGCCGGCCTGCTCATGGGCGGCGGAAAGAACGGCAAAAACCTGATTTTGGAGGGTGTACTGAATGCGGTCACCGCGATCCCGCCCATCGCTTACCTGATCATTTTTATTGCCGCCTGGGGCAACAGCGTGTTCACTATGGTAGTGGCGGTGTCCGCTTCCCTGATGCTGCGGGTCATCAAGCTGGTTCAGACACGGACCGGGATCGAACAGGGGAAAGCCTATGTGATGTGTGCGGTGGCCTCCGGTGCAAGGCCGCGCCGCATCCTGTTTGTCCATATCCTCCCAAATCTGGTCTGGGATGTCCTTCACTTTATTTGCCTCTCCTGCGCGGATATGACGCTGTCCATCGTCAGCTTTTCATTCATTGGCTTGGGCATGGGTGACAATGTAGTGGACTGGGGCAGCATGGTGTCGGAGACGCACCACTATCTGCTCTCTTATCCCGGCCTCACGCTGTACCCGGTTTTGATGATCGTGGTGTGTACCATGGCATTCCATACGCTGGGGCGCTGGATCGAAAGGAGGGTGTCCGCTCGTGCTTGAGGTACAAAACTTATCTGTAACGGCCCGGAACGGCGCCCAGCTTTTGAAGCAGATCTCTTTTCAAATCGAGACCGGAGAGGCTGTTGGTCTGACCGGGCAGAGCGGAGCGGGCAAGACCACGCTGCTCAAGGCCCTGCTCGGCATTTTAAGCGGCGGCTGTCAGGTCAGCGGCGGTACGATCCAGGTGGACGGACAATCGCTATGGGCTCTGTCCCCACGGAAACGCCGGGAGCTGTGCGGAACGACCCTGGGCTTTATCCCGCAAAACCCAATGACCGCCTTTGACCCCAGGCTCAAGCTGGGGCGGCAGATGGAGGAAACCCTGCGGCTGAGAGCAGGCGTCTCCGGGAAAGCGGCGCTGGAGCGGGCGGAAACGCTTTTGACGGATTTGGGATTGTCCCAGCCCCGGCGGGTGCTCGACAGCTACCCTGCCCAGCTCTCCGGCGGGATGCTGCAACGGGCGGCGGCCGCTTTGCTGCTGGCCCTGCATCCCAGATACATTTTAGCCGACGAGCCCACCTCCGCACTGGATGCAGAAAATCGGACGCTTCTGCTGGAACTTCTGGAACAGCAGCGGGAAAGCGCCGGCATCTTGTTTATCTCTCACGATGTTGCCGCACTCCGCGCCCTCTGCGGGACGGTCTATGTAATGGAACACGGGATGCTGACCGAACAGGGGACGATGCAGGAACTTTTGGAACACCCAAAGCAGGCGTGGACCAAGGAATATGCCGCGGCAAACCGCCCGGTGAACAGGGAGGGATGGATATGGACGGACTGATTGCCGAGCACATCAGCAAAACCTACGCCGGCGCGCATGGGCTCTCTTTTGCCGCGCTCCGGGATGTGTCCCTTCACCTGGAGCCCGGCTCCTTCACCTCCCTGGTGGGAGAGTCCGGCTCCGGGAAAAGCACCCTGGCCCGCCTGCTGGTCGGCATGGAGCCACCGGATCAGGGGACGATCTCCCTGGATGGAGAGGATACCTCCGGCTGGAACGCCGAGAATTGGAGAAAGCGACGAACAAAGCTCCAGGCGGTCTTCCAGGACGCCAGCGGGACGCTGAATCCCATGCGCTCTGTCCGCAGCAATGTGGAGGAGGCGATGGTCAACCTGACCTGCCTCTCAAAGCGGCAGCGCCGGGAGCGCATTGGCGAACTCATGGAACTGACCCACATGGAGGAGCGGCTTTTAGATGTCCCCGCCCGGCAGCTATCCGGCGGGGAGCAGCGGCGGCTCTCCCTGGTGCGGGCCATGTCCATCTGCCCCAAGTATCTCATTCTGGATGAAGTGCTCAGTGGTTTGGATCTGATCTCCGCCGATGCCGTCATGCGTGTCCTGGAACAATACCATCGGGAGTTCGACTGTGCTTTTTTGCTTATTACCCACGATATGGACAGCGCCTACCGCCTGTCCGACACCATTCTCACGATGCAAGCCGGACAGATTGTCCGTGTTGGCATAAAACAGTAATGAAAGGAAGAAACCCATGAAAAAGAGATTGCTTTCTCTTGCCCTGTGCGGCGCACTGCTCTGCGGCGCACTGGCAGGCTGCGGTGGAAATGAGACGCCCTCCACCTCGCAGGAACCGTCCTCCAGCCAGACGGCGGAGGAGCCCAAGATCCTGACCACTGCGGTCAGCGCGGAGCTGAACACCCTCTACCCCCTCAACATGGATGTGCAGAACAACATCGGCACAAAACTCTGCTATGAGGGCCTTGTCAACTATGAGAACGGGGAGATCGTCCCCTGCCTGGCGGAGAGCTGGGAGTTTTCTGATGACGGGAAGGCGCTGACCTTCCACCTGAAAGAAGGAGTCACTTTCCACGACGGAACGCCGTTCAATGCGGAGGCGGTCAAGACGGACTTTGAGTTTGCGCACCCCAATCCCAATTTCAGCAACATCTCCGCCGCGGCCAATGTGGAGAGCATTGAGGTCGTGGACGAGTACACGGTGACTTTCCACTATCCCAATCCCTACTTTGCCTATCTGATGGACTTCTGCTATCCGGAGGTTATGGTTCTGGTATCTCCCGCTGTACTGGAGGAGGGGAACTACCAGTCCATGAATGGCGTGGTAGGCACCGGCCCCTATGTGTATGAGGAGATCGTGGACGGTGATTATGTCCGCTTTGTCCGCAACGAGAACTACTGGGGAGAACAGCCCTACTATGATGAAGTCATTGTCAAGTACATTCCCGACGCCTCCGCCCGGCTTCAGGCGCTCCAGAGCGGTGAGATCGACCTGATCTACGGCAGCGCGCTTCTGACTTGGGATGACTATCAGCAGGCAACCTCCCTCCCCAATATCGCCGGTGCAGTGGCGGAGAGCGACTCCAAGACCCGCAACCTGGTGCTCAACGCCTCCGGCGTTCTGTCCGATTTGAAAGTGCGCGAAGCCGTAGCCTACGCCATCGACAAGGAAACCCTTTCCGAAGGGTTGACCTATGGCGAGGAAACTCCCGCCGACCACCTGTTCCCCGACGGCATCCCCTATACGGATGTGGAGCTGAATGTGGTCCGTACCTACGATCCTGAAAAAGCCAACGCACTTCTGGATGAGGCCGGATGGGTGCTGAATGAGTCCACCGGTATTCGGGAAAAGGATGGGCAAACACTGTCTTTGAAGTACACCTATGACTCCGGGGACGCGCTGAATAAGTCCCTGGCTACGGCGGTCAAGAGCCAGCTGGCGGCGGTAGGGATCAATGTGGAGACGGAAGGCCAGGAGATGATGACCTGGTGGCAGGAAGGCGTTGCCGGAAACTATGACCTCATCATGTGGAACACCGAGCAGCCCTATACCAGTCCTCACAACTACTTCATTCCCATGCTGTCCCGCTCTCCCCATGTGCCCAGTCTCCCCGCTGTGGAAGGCAGCGACGAGTTCCTGGCTCTGATTGAGGAGTTCCAAACTACGGATGACAGCGCCAGAGTCCAGGAGATTTTTAATCAGTTGCTGAACTTCGACAACGACAATGTACTGGATCTGCCCCTGCTGTTTGTCAAGGATATGATCGTCTACAACACGGACAAGATCGCGGGCTATGATTTTTCCAGCACGCCCATGTTCTTTGATGTGCGGCTGATCCAGCCGGCGGAGTGATGGACTAACAGAATATGAGACAAGGAGCCGGCCTGCTAAGACCGGCTCCTTATCAAAGGATGTGTTTCCAAAGGAAAGGGGGCAGATTTGTTTGGCGTTGCACCAGTCCGGCGAGGACTACCTGGAAGCTATATTGATGCTCCAGAAAGAGAAAGGCATGGTGCGCTCCGTGGATGTGGCCCGGCACATGGGAGTATCTAAACCCAGTGTGTGTCATGCGGTAGCAACCTTGAAAGAGGGCGGATTTCTCACCATGGACGGGGATTTCTTCCTTCGTCTGACCGATGTGGGCCGGGAGGTAGCCGAGCAGACCTACGAGAAACACTGCTTCTTTACCCACTTGTTGACGGAAGCAGGTGTCGATCCAAAAACAGCGGAACAGGAGGCCTGCTGCATGGAGCATGTGATCAGCGAGAATAGCTTTCGGCATCTAAAGCAAAGTATGGACAAAAAGAAATAGTCGCGGGAGGTGAAGCTGTTGACGGGGGTAGCTGTACTGCAATATGGGAATTTGCGTATTGACCCAAACCAACGCAGGGTCTATGTAAATGAACAAGTTGTGGAGTTAACTACAATGGAGTTCAATATTTTATATCATCTGGCCTTACACCCTGGCTGGACCTTTACCCGGGAGCAGCTTTACCAATATGCAATGTCTGATGACTTTGCTTCTGGCCCCGAAAGCGTTACCAGCAGGATCTACAAGATACGAAAAAAACTAAATATCAATGCGATTCAAACTGTACATGGATACGGTTATCGTTTTGAGAAGTAAGAAAAGAGCTGACGCACCATAACTGCGTCAGCTCTTTTTCTGATATTGCCTAGATGCAATGCCATTTTTAGAAAAGCGTTGCTAAAAAGTCTCCCTATTGACGAGAAAGACAGTTTGTGCTATATTAAAACCGTTAGATTGAAACTGATAGTTTTGAATGATAGAGGCGACATATGGCAAAGCGTGTAGCAGGAGTAACGGAAAAGCTGATGGAAGCAGCCAAGCAGGAATTTCTAAAAAACGGATATGAGCGGGCCTCCTTACAGACGATTGCGGAAAAGGCCGGCTCCAGCAAAGGGGCGATCTACATCCGCTACCCGGACAAAGAGAGCCTATACCGTTCTCTGGTACAGCCAGCAATAGATGGATTTTGTGAGTTGCTGCAATCTGTTTTGTATCAGTTCAATCGGTTATCCGGAGAAGAGCAAACGCGGCAAATGCTGCGCCGCTCAAACGACGAATTCCCTAAAGTCGTGGACTACCTGTACGACCATTTTGATGAGTTCAAATTGTTGTTTACCAGCGGGGAGAACAACGCATATCAGGAGTTCATCCACCGGGTTGTCGAATTGGACACCGGATGTACTGCTCAATATATTGAAGCGTCAGGAAATGATGCGGTTTCGAGCGGCCGCCTTACCCCAGAGTTGAATCACCTTCTTTCCAGTGCCTTCTATACGGGAATGTTTGAAGTAGTCATTCATAATATGCCGAAGGAGCAGGCTATGAAGCATATTCAGAAAATGCGTCGCTTCTATACGGCAGGGTGGCAGACCATCTTTTCCAGTGATGGGGGTGAGGATTGTTGAGCGGGTGGATCGACCAAAACGGCTGGATTCACTGTCCTACCTGCGGCAACAAGACCCGCACAAAAGTAAATCCAGACACCGTTCTAAAGCACTTCCCGCTTTTCTGTCCCAAATGCGGAAAGGAACACATCGTTGATGTGCAGGGACAAAATATCATATTGTCAGAGCCAGACGCAAAGACGCAGAGCCGATAATTTGCAGGATGATCCTGCGGGTTGTCGGCTTTTTCGTTTGTTCGTCGGTTAGATTATGCTAACTTTTAGGAGGGATATGATGCAACAACAAAAGAAGCCATTTAGTTTGATGGCATTTATCAAGCCACACCGGGCGGGGTTTCTTGCTTCGGTTATCCTTGCTGTTCTCAGCGTGGCCAGCGGAATGGTGCCATACTTCGCTGTGGCAAGGATGGTCAATCTGCTTATTTCTGGTGAAAAGAACTTTTCGATTTATCTGACCTGGGGAGCAGTTGCCCTGATTGCCTATCTGCTCAAGTCTGTTCTTCACGGCATCTCCACCCGATGCTCCCATGAAGCCACTTTCCATGTGCTGTCGGAACTGCGGCGGGCTGTGGCGGATAAGCTGACCCGCGTTTCCATGGGCTATCTGACCGATACGCCATCGGGCCGCCTGAAAACAACCATGGTGGAGCGTGTGGAGCAGATGGAGGTCCCGCTGGCCCACATCATTCCGGAAATGACCTCCAATCTGTTGGTCCCTATCGCCATTGTGGTCTACCTCTTTGTCTTGGACTGGCGCATGGCACTGGTGTCGCTTATCACCATCCCCATCGGGATGCTTTGTTACATGGCCCAGATGAAAGAGTACCCGAAAAAGTATGGGGCGGTGGTTCAGGCTGGCAAGCACATGAGCGCCACCACGGTGGAGTACATAGGCGGCATTGAGGTCATCAAAGCGTTCAATCAAAGTGCGGCCTCTTATGGAAAGTTCACACAGGCTGTGCGTCAGAGCGCGGACCTCATGCTGGACTGGATGAAGTCCACGCAAGGCTACTCCGCCCTGATGATGACCATTTGGCCCGCTGTGCTGATCGGTGTTTTGCCCATTGGGTGCGTCTTTTATAGGAATGGCAGCTTGACCGCCTCAGATTTTATCACGATTGCAATCCTGGCTCTCGGTATCGTGGGGCCATTGGTAGCAGCGATCTTTTTGACCGATGATTTCTCTAAAATTGCGACCATCACCGGGGAAATCGGCGCTGTGCTGTCCGAGCCGGATTTGGAGCGGCCCGCGCAGAGAAAAGACCTGCATGGGCTGGACATTGACCTGCGGGATGTGACATTCGCTTACAAAGATAAGCAGGTTTTGAACGGCGTCACACTGAACATCCGGCAAGGCACGACCACCGCGCTGGTGGGGCCGTCCGGCTCCGGCAAGTCCACCATTGCCAAGCTCATCGCCTCCTATTGGGACGCTGGCGGCGGAAGCATCACCATTGGCGAGGTGGATGTGAAAAACCTTCCGCCGGAGCAGGTAATGGATCTCATCGGGTATGTCTCCCAAGACAACTTTCTGTTCAATATCTCCGTTCGGGAAAACATCCGTATGGGACGGCCGGAGGCCACCGACGATGAAGTGGAGGCTGTGGCGAAGGCATCCGGCTGTCATGATTTCATCATGGGTCTGGATCATGGATATGACACTGTGGTGGGCGGCGCAGGCGGACACCTCTCCGGCGGGGAGCGCCAGCGGGTCGCCATTGCGCGGGCTATGATGAAAAACGCCCCGATTGTGATTTTGGACGAGGCGACTTCCTACACAGACCCCGAGAACGAGGCGGTGCTTCAGGACGCCATCGGCAGACTGACCCGTGGAAAGACGCTCATCGTCATCGCCCACCGCCTGAGCACCATCACCGATGCAGACCAAATCGCCGTGGTGGAACAGGGAAAAATCCTGGACGCGGGAACGCATGATGAACTGCTGAAGCGGTGTCCTCTCTACGCGCAGATGTGGGCGGCCCACACGCAGGCGAAAGATGCGGACATGAGAGAAGGAGGTGGCAAGCATGTTTGGCGCATATAAACGGTTTTTCCGCTTTGCCGGGGAGCAGAAAGGCACCTGGTATAAGGGAATGGCCTTTGAACTGCTGCGGAGTATTTTTGAGGCTTTGCAGTTTGTGGCGCTGCTGGTCGTGCTCCGCGCCCTGGTAGAGCAGAACATGACCGGGGCCACCCCATGGATGGCCTTTGGGATCATGGCGGTCAGTGTGGCCGGAGCCGCCCTGTGCTGGTATCTGGCCCACAACAGCGAGGGGCACGCCAATTACCGGATGTGCGCGGAAAAGCGCATCCATATCGGGGAGCGCATGAAGTATATGCCCATGGGCTACTTCAACGCCCAGAGCCTGGGCAGCCTCACCGCGGCGGCCACCTCCACCATGGAGGACCTGGAGAGTATGTCCTTTGCGGTGATCGCCCGGACGGTGGTGGGCATGATTCGGACCACCATCTTCTCTTTGGCGATCCTGTGCTTTGATTGGCGCATCGGGCTGGTATTCCTGCTTGGTATGCTTCTGTTCCTTTGGGTCAACTCACTTTTGCTGAAGAAATCCAGAGAGTTATCTCCGGGGCGGCTGGCAGCCCAGACAAGGCTGGTGGACGCTGTGCTGGAATACATACAGGGCATGAGCGTGGTGCGCGCTTTCCATGGAGACAAAGCGGCCAATCAGACGCTGAACCGCACGATTGAGGAGACGGAACAGCAGAATTTCAAGCTGGAGCGCAAGCGTATTCCCTACAATGTGTTGGAGCAGATCGTCCTGCGTGTTACGGCGGTGGCGGCGATTCTGTTCTCGATCTGGTTTTTCCTGCAAGGCAGTATGACCCTCTTTACCTGCCTGATGGTGGTGGTTTCCGCTTTCCTGGTATATAGCGAGCTGGAGTCTGCCGGGGAGATGTTCTTTATGCTGCCCATGATCGACGCCTCCATCGACCGGGTGGAGGAAATCGACCGTGCTCCCCGGATGGACGAGGGCGGCTCCGTGCAGACGCCGAAACACTGCGATATTTCCTTCGAGCATGTGGACTTTTCCTATGGAGAGCGGAAAATCATCCGCGATGTCAGCTTTACCATCCCGGAGGGGACAACCACTGCCATCGTGGGGCCCTCCGGCTCCGGCAAGACCACCCTCACCAGTCTTATGGCAAGGTTTTGGGATGTGGACAGCGGTGCGGTCAAGCTGGGCGGCATTGATGTGAAGGACTATGTGCTGGATAGTTTGATGCACAATTTCAGCATGGTCTTTCAGCGCGTGTACCTGTTCAACGACAGCATTGAGAACAACATCAAGTTCGGCAAGCCGGACGCCACCCATGAGGAGGTGGTGGCCGCGGCAAAGGCGGCCCGGTGCCATGACTTCATCACGGCCCTGCCGGACGGCTACGATACCATCATCGGTGAGAGCGGCGCTACGATCTCCGGCGGGGAACGCCAGCGGCTCTCCATCGCACGGGCCATGCTCAAGGATGCGCCGATCATCATTTTGGATGAGGCCACGGCCAATGTTGACCCGGAGAACGAGGCCGAGCTGCAGGAGGCCATTGAAGCCCTGACCGGAGGCAAGACCATCATTATGATTGCTCACCGTCTGAAAACCGTAAGAAATGCCGATCAGATTCTGGTGTTGGACCACGGGGAAATCGTTCAGCACGGCACACATGACCAGCTCATTGGGCAACAAGGAATCTATGCCGACTTCATTTTGAATCGGAGAGCGGCGATTGACTGGAAAATCAACGCATAGTACAAGGAGGCGGGGGTGTGAGTACAAAACGATTCCTACTTCAAAAAATCCTACAACTGTTCCTGACTTTATTCCTGGTGACGGCGATTGCCTTCATTCTGATGAAGCTCTCTCCGATTGACGCCGCAGAAGCCTATGCGCGCCGCGTCTTTACGGTGGACAATTCCCGAATTGAATTGATCCGGGAAGAAATGGGCTTAAACCGCCCGCTTGTCGTGCAGTATTTGGACTGGCTGGGAGATCTGCTTCACTTCGATTTGGGAACTTCCCTTGTGGACAACAAGGATGTGTTCCTCATTGTTGGAACGGCCGCAAAGGAAACCGCCTGCATCGTTCTGCTGGCGACCGTCCTTCAGGCCGCTGGGGCCTTGATTTTAGGCACTCTGCTTTACCTGGCCCGCAGAAATTTTGCTGGAAAAGTGCTGGGCTTCGTATCCATCGCGGCAATTTCCATACCGGCCTTTTATCTGGCAACATCGTTTATTGATGTGGTAGCAGTGCGCTGGAATCTTATAAATGTGGCGGGAAACACAGGGTTGATGCGATACCTTCCTGCGGCACTCTGTCTGGCAGTAAGCGGGATCGCCTTTTTTGGGCAGATGCTCTCTAAGGCCATTCAGCGGGCCATGAATGAGGACAGCGTACTCTATGCCCGCTGCCGCGGCCTCAGCGACCGCTACATTGTGGTACGCTACGCTCTGCCCCAGGCGGTCATCTCCATTGTCCCCACCTTTATGCAGATGATGGGGATGTGCATGGCGGGGTCCGCCATTGTAGAGAACATCTTTTCCCTGCCGGGCCTTGGATACCGTATCGTGGACAGCCTTACAAACCGGGATCTGCCGGTCATCTATGCCACGGTGCTGTTCCTGGCCTTTGCCCTGGTAATCTTTAATATTCTGGCGGATATTATCCAGAGGCTTCTCCAGACCAGAAAGGGGGGCGCGGCATGAAGCATCTGAGATGGCTGATTCCTGTTTTCATCATTGCCTTTTGCTTTCTCGGCTTCCTGATTGCACCCAATGACCCGGAGGCGATGGACATTGTGAATAAGTATGCGGCTCCGAGTGTGGACTTTCCGCTGGGAACTGACCAGTTTGGGCGCTGTGAGCTTTCCAGGCTCTTATATGGCGGGAAGGTGACGCTTGGAATCGTCCTGCTGGGCGGCAGCATCGTGCTTGTTCTTGGAACTTTGATCGGGCTATGGCTCGGACGGGCAAACGCCACCAAAAGTTTGGCGTTCAGCAGCCTGTTGGACGCGGTGACGGCCATCCCGCCGCTGGCATACCTGATTATCTTCGTTGGCATCTGGGGCAACAGCATCCCCACCATGCTGGTGGCGCTGACCGTCTCCCTCATTTTGCGAATGATCAAGCTGGTCAAGACGCAGACGGAGCTGGAGCTGGATAAAGCCTATGTGCTGTGCGCCGTTTCCTCCGGGGCTTCCCGGAGCCGGGTGCTGTTTGTCCATATCCTGCCGAACATCATCCGGCCGCTGGTGCATTTTCTGTGCCTGTCCTGTGCGGAGATGATTATGAATATCTCGGCGTTCTCCTTTATTGGCCTGACGCTGGGCGATGATGTGATCGATTGGGGCTCCATGCTCTCCGAGGGACGCAGTATGCTGATGACGCATCCCTCTCTGCTGTTCCTGCCGATCCTGTTTATCTTCCTCTGCACGCTGGCCTTTAACCTACTGGCAAAGCAGTTGGAGGGAGGTGAGCAGGCATGATGGAAGTCAAGGATTTGACCGCCCGAACACGCAAGGGAAAGCTCCTTTTGGATCATGTGAGTTTTACCCTGGAGCCGGGGGGCTGTACGGGTCTGACCGGAGCCAGCGGCAGCGGGAAGACAACCCTTCTGAAAGCCTTGCTGGGGGTCTCGGACTCAGATGTTGCGATCTGCGGAGGGCAGTTTCTTCTGGACGGGAAGGACCTGCTTCAACAGACGGAGAAAGTGCGGCGGGAGCTCTGCGGCACAACATTAGGGTTTATCCCGCAAAATCCCATGACAGCGTTCAATCTCCATGTGTCGGTTGGCGCGCAGATGGCCGAGACCTTCCGCAAGCGGCTGCATATCGAAAAAAGGGCCGCACAAAAATTGAGCATGGAGGCGCTGAAAAAGGTCCATCTCACCGACAGCGAGCGTGTTTACCGGGCTTATCCGGGGCAGCTCTCCGGCGGGATGCTCCAGCGCGTGACGATGGCAATTTTACTCGGCTTGTCTCCGCGGTACATATTCGCGGATGAGCCTACCTCCGCGCTGGATGAAGATAATAAATCGTATCTCACTCAGGAGCTGGCGCGGATGAAACAGCAGTCGGCAATTCTGTTTGTCTCCCACGATGACACTGCGATCCGAACACTCTGCGACGAGCTGCTTGTCATGCAGAACGGTACGATTGCGGAGCGGGGTACAACCAGCAACTTGTTTGCCTCGCCGCAGGAGGAATGGACCAAAGAATTTGTACGGCTTGCCAGCACAGAGGAAGGAGGTGGCTGGACATGGAACAAATCGCCGTTACCCATGTAGGAACACTGATTTCCGCATTGATGATGATCGCTTTCCGCTTGTCGCGGGTCAGGGCTTTTGCCAGGATGCAGGAAAACATACTTTTTCCGCTCCCTGGGCTGCCCCAGACGGTAATGACTTTTCCCATAGGAAGCTCCTTTCCCAAGAGGTGGGATACCCCTTGACTTTTTCATTGTCAGATGTATAATATAAATTAAATTATCATAAAATAGATTATGATAAAGGAGGTAGTAATATGAAATTTATCGGCAGACGCAGGGAGTTGGAATCCCTTGAAACCGCGTATCAAACAGACGGCGGCTTTGTTGTTATCTATGGCAGACGGCGCGTGGGAAAAACGACGCTTATCAAAGAGTTCATCAAAGACAAGCTCGCTTTTTACTTTCTCGCAACAGAGGAAGTAGAATCCCAGAGCATGAAGCGGCTTGCCAGTGTTGCCGCACGGATCACGAAAAATCCTATGCTGCAGAGAGTCGCATTTTCTGATTGGCTGGATTTGTTCCGTGTGATTTCGGAATACCGTCCGGAGGAGAAAAAAGTGCTCGTGATCGATGAGTTCCCGTATCTGGTCAAATCGAATCCGGCGTTCCCCTCCATTCTCCAAAACGCATGGGACGAGATCCTCAAGGACAGTAATGTGATGTTGATCCTCTGTGGCTCACTGATCGGAATGATGCAAAAGTATGCCCTCTCATATGACAGCCCGCTGTATGGGCGCCGGACCGCGCAGATCCGCCTTGCTCCGCTGCCATTCCCGGATGTGTATGCGGCACAGAGCCTTTCGTTTGAAGATGCGGTGAAGCAATACTCAATCACAGGCGGCGTACCCAAGTATCTGGAGTTCTTTAATGAGCGGGACGATTTGCTGCAGCAAGTGGAATCTGTTATCCTCTCGAAAAACGGCTTTTTATATGAGGAGCCCAATTTCCTGCTGAAAGATGAAGTGACCTCGGCCGTAAACTATTTTTCCATTATCCGAGTGATAGCGGAGGGCAATCATAAGCTGGGTAAAATCGCCGGCGCTATGGGGATCGAGACTTCCGGCCTGACGCCGTATCTCTCTACCCTCGGCGATTTGGGCTTTATCGTCAAGGACACGCCTGTGACGGAGAAAAATCCGGAGAAGTCCCGCAAAGGGCTTTACTTCATACAAGATAACTTTGTGCGCTTCTGGTTCCGGTATGTCTACCCGTATAAGGGAGAACTGGAATTGGATAACTCCCGGCTCGTCATGGACGAGATCGAAAAAGATTTTGAACAAAAGTTTGTAGCATTTGCTTATGAGGATGTCTGCAGGGCCGTTTTTGCGGACTTGTGCAGAAACAGGGAAATTCCATTTACGCCATCCCGTATAGGGGCCTATTGGCTGAATGACCTTGACAGCGATACCGAAATCGATGTAATGGCGGTAGACCACCAGAATCATCAGGTCTTTGCCGGCGAATGCAAGTTCCATGTCAAGCCAGTGGATGCGCCGGTTTTCTTTGCCCTGCGGGACAAAGTGCAGGCGTCCGCAGAAATCCAATCGGCGTTCAAAGGCTATCAGTTCCTCTACGGGGTGTTTTCCAAGAGCGGCTTTACTCCACGGCTGCTTGATATGGCCGGACAGAATCCCAGCCTGTTCCTGATCAACGAGGACAAACTCATCCAAACAAATACCTGATGGTAAAACCAGGGCGGTGAATCGCTTCACCGCCCTGGTTATTTGCTATCCTCCTGGCCGCTTTCAGGGGAGACGGTTTCAGGCTCGCTCCCTTCGGTGTTTTCGGCGCCTCCTTCGGCGGCAGGCTCGCTGCTTTGCGCGTCAGCGTTTTCCTCCACCAGCGTTTCGGGGAAATAGATCTCCTGGAGCGTCTTGTCCTGTTCGGCCAGCAGTTCCTCGGCCAGCTGGTCATTGTTGCGGGAGATAAGGGCCACATGAGCCACGCCGTCGTTCTCCAACTCAGTGATGATGCGGGCCTGCTCCGGGCTTGCCAGCACTGTGATGGTAGCAGACTGCTGCGGCTCCTCATCCTCTGTGGGCTCCTTGGTATTGTCCACATTGATGCCATCAGAATCCGTGACGGAAAGGACCTTGACAAAACGCAGTTCGGGTACTTCTTCCGCAGTCTCCAGGAAGTGATAGATGCGGACAATATCATTGGGCTGGAGCTTATCCGACAGCCCGGAGGCCAGTGTTTTTACGGTCAGAGAGATAGCAACCTTACCAGAGGGTATGTCATTAAGCGCCACATCGGAGGAAACTGGGACGCTGCTCACCTTACTGGTGAGAATATAGTCGCCCGCAGCCAGATCCGCCGTCACATACAGGCCCTCCACATCATCAAGACTGTGAGCCACATTGGCGGGAAGGTTGTAGCCGCCGACCTCCACAACCTCAGCGTTTTCTTTTGTGACCTGCTCGCCTTTGAGCACGGGCTGGGTGATACGGACAATTTCCGTTTTCCCGTTGGTCTGCCGGGCAATGGTGGGCAGCGCCACAAAAGCGATGACCGCTGCCAATACCAGAGACAAAATACCGAAAATAAATCGGTTGTTGAGTTTCATAAGCACATTCTCCTGTCATAAAAATAGTTCAACCAGCGTTGCAACTGAGCAGCCGCAGGCAAGAAAAGGTAAGAACGGGATGGCGATGGGCTGGCGGGGCCGGGAGAGCCTTCGGAACAGAAGGACCATCGGCATGGCAAAGACTGCGGCCACAAAGAAAACCAGAGCCATCCCGGAAAGACCGTAAATCAGCCCAAGTATCCCACAGAATTTAATGTCGCCTCCCCCAAGCCCAGTTCCACCCGTTGCCATGGCAGCAGCCAGAGGGATACAAAAGCCAAGCAACGCCCCTGCCAAAGCCTCGGCAACGGCAGGCCAGAGCTGCCCACCGTCCCCGGCAAGGCAGACCTTGAGCAACGGAGCCAGAGCAGCGAAGGGCATAAAAAGGGCGAGCGCCCGATCCGGCACCCGCCTATATAGAATATCGTAAACAGCAAAACCAGCCACAACAGAGAAAACGGTGAGCAGGTATGCCGGCCACAGGCTACTCGCGGTTGGTGTACCAATCATCATAAAGGCTCCCATCGATTGAAACATAGTCGTTCAGGTTGATGCTTAACATTCCATCAGGGGTCCAGGTGTCCCAGACCTGGGTGAAGACGGTATAATCTGTGGAATCCGGGAACCATAGCGGACTGAAATGCACAGTCCGGTTATAGGTAGAGAACTCATTGGGCTGGAAGGTGAATTTGGCACTCCGGCCGCTGGACACCCGCTGCAGAAGGCGTAAGTATGTTTCGTACTGGAACTCGGGGAACACGGAAAATGCCGTCTGTGGATGGGTGATGTGGCTGGTGGGCGCGTCGGTGGAAAGGGTGGCTGTCACATCCTGCTTGACGCCATACCCACTTTTCATTGACTTCCCGGAGGCCGTGGGCACAATATCATCCGGCATCAGGGACATCACACCGCTGATGGAGGCAGAATAGCCGGTGTACTCGTACTCCCAATAGCCTTCATCGACCCAGTGCCCCCAGTCATCGTGGTCACACCAAACCCAAACCGGTACCCAGTAGCAGCTCCATACACCCCAGTTGGCAGTGAGCTTCTGCGGCTCATTGGGGAGTGAGGGCACGGTGTAGCCGGGGTTGGTATCCGTTGCTGTCGGATCTGGAGGGATATGTTCGTTCAAGTCCACGATCTCCGCAACAAAGGTATCTTGTGCGGTATAGGCCCCGCTGACGGAAACCGTGATGGTTACCGACTGTGGAGTGGAGGGCGTGTGCCATTTGACCCAGACCACCTGGCTGTCGCCTGCCGGGATGACTATATCGTTGACCCGGTAGGTGGTGCCGAGAATATGGAAGGTCACCGAGGCAGGATTGTCCGGTGTTAAATCTGTATCCGTCCGCAGAGTAACGGATGTGATCACATCCGTGTCTACCCGATATTCTACATCGGGCGCTTCAATTTCCCCTTCGGGCGGGCGCTCATCAAACCAGACAATGCCGACGCCCAGACTGCTGATGATGTCAGCGTTGCTCTGCTTGCTTGTGGTGCTGCCTGTCCATGCGGGCAGGCCGAGATCGCTAAATTCCAAAAACATCGACAGAGGCAGATTCTTGTGGGTGAGGGAAGTCATGGTTTTCCGAAGCGCCCCGCCGGATTTTTGGTCATACAGCGCCGCCTCTGTAGCGGTCATACAGTAATACTGGCCGTTATGCGTAAAGTAAGCAATGGGCTCAATCAGCAGCTTATAGTCGCCAGCGATCATCCGCTCATAGTCCACACCGGCCGCCTGGGCAACCATCTGGCAGGCATACTCCGAACAAAAATACCGCTTGATGGCCTCAATATTGCTCTGCCCCTTACTGCTGACGATGGTGGGCATAGACTGTGTTGGTTTGATGCAGGAGTATGCCACGCCAGACTGGAGGGAGAGTGCAGTGCCGCCCAGATACTGTAACTTGTTGACTTTTCCAAAGTGCAGGACGCTGTTTTTTTGTACCCGGTTGGAGAAGTCTACGGGGGAAGATATTGCCGTACCGCTATCGGCATCCACAACGGTAATTCGCACACCATCATTTCCAGGATTCCAGAAATTAGAGGATGTGCCTTGGCCCATGTTGCCGCCACCGCCGTCAATATTTCCGTTACCGCCCTCTGCAAACGCGGTGGAAGGGAGCAAACAAAATACCAGGGCAAGGCTGCACAGGAGGGCGAGAAGTCGCTTCAAATACATCACACTCCGTTCTTCTTAAAATAGAAAGGCCGCCACAGTTCTGTGACGGCTAATCAGGGTTATATTCAGTTGTAGATTGGTCAGCCCATATTGCCAACCTGCTTGTTGATGTCTCCATCGCTATCACCGACAGACTGTTGTACATCGCCGGGAACTACCCACCCAAACACTGGATCATACACAGCGCCGTTGCCATTGCTGGCTCCGGGGGCCGGCTCGCTATTGGCCGGCTCCTTTTCCGCGGGGGGAGTGGTGACCTTGGGCACCTCCGGGTCAGGATTGACCGGATGATCTTCACCGGGGTCTTCCCGCTCGGTTTTCCCTTCTGGCGCGGGCGGAGGCGTTGTTTCCGGTTTCTCCGTGTCCGTGAAGTCGATCACGACTTCATCCTCAGTTTCGGAGGTCACCTTGGGGTACTCCTCTTCAGGACTGGAGGACTGGCCGGGCGCATAGGCTCCGGCGCCGCTCTCACCGTCTGTCTGTGTGCCGCCATCCGACCAATCGCTGGTCGTGCTGCTGGGCGGGGATTCTTCCGGCTTGAAATCTTCTGTGCGATCCCGGCTGGCAAACCAGCAGACACCCAGGATGGCAACACAGAGGACGGCCAGCGAAGTAACGATAAAGCCTTTGGATTGGAAAAACTTCTTCATGTGTGATACACTCCTTTTTTGCTGTTATATAAAGCCTATACTGTAGTTCTGGCTGAATTTTCAACAGCACAGCTAAAATTTGGTGTTGTGGTAGCCGGTCAGTTCTACCCGCTGGGTAATGGTGGGGTAACTGTGTCCAAACATCCGCACATAGAAGTCAACATCACAGTAAAAGATGTACTCCACACGGTCGCCCACCACATTGAATTCAAGGCTGATGTCGGAAACCGTGTAGTCATCGGTAGAGAGAGGGACCTTTTCAGCAAGGCCGCCGGCAACTGTGGCCTCCAGCATTTCTGTGTAGTCCCGGCTGGAGTAGAGGGTGCGTAAATACTCTTCAAAATTGGTTTCCCTCTGGGAGCGGTAAGTATCTGCGTAGATGGTGGCGCTCAGATTGTTCAGCTCCATTTTAGCCCCGTTGCGGATGTTGATGCAAGTAATTCTCACCGAGGCATACAGTAGCAGGAAAGAAATGAGCATGACAACTCCAATCACAAAGAAGCAGGCGAAGAAGGTGATCTCCCCCCGCTCGTTGCGGAGCGGCCGGTACAGCTGTGAGAATAAACGCTTCATAGGCCACCTCACTTCCAGTAATGTTCGCTAACGCCGGAGCCGCGGGCCACCACCGTGATGTTGACCAGATCCAGATTCCAGAAGCCGCCCAGCTTGGCATCCCCCTCAATGGTAATATAGAAGGGCGTTCCCAACTGGATGGCCCGGGACATCCCGGAAGGTGTGGGAGATTTATATGTGGCGTCAATCGAATAGGTGATATTGTCGGCCCCCTCGATCTCCGAACAGAGGAAATCAAAGAGAGCATCCGTCTCGCTGTTGATGCCGCCGGACAACTGGATTTGCTTGACCATCTGATCGGCTGCATGGTCAAGCTCCTGTTTTGTAGACATAACGCCGAACAAGTCGATGATAAAGGCCAGCAAAACAACGGCAATGAAGATAAACACCACCGTGGAAAAGTAGTTGGCCTCGCCCCGCTCATTTTTTAATGCACTGCGGAGCTTTTGCAGTATGCTATGGATAAAAACCACCACCTTTACTCAGAAATAAAAACAGCCGCTCCCGGCCGGAGCGGCTGCATTACAAATTTTTGACTGTACCAAGTATAACAGATATGGATTTACGGCTCAAGGGCAAGGCTGTGCCAATGTAGGGACAATCCTGTGCCAATTTACAGAAGTGATTGCAAAACATAGCGGATGCCGGGGCAGGATTGGCTGCATGGCTATGAAGTAGCTGAAATAATAAAATAACCGCCTGAGAAGCAGTTATTTGATACTTCCCAGGCGGTTTTCGGTTTACAGATTCTGCCGGATGATCCGGGTGATGATTCCAAGAGCGATGCCGCGTTCCACATCCAAATGGGTGACGGCAAAGGATACATCATCCTTCTTTCCGGGCATCCGGTAGTCATAACAGGAATGAGCTACCGCATTGACGCCATTGGCAAGCCGGACATAAACCACACCCTTGTGTACATCGGTCACTTTTCCGGCGTATTTACCCTGGATTCGGCACTTCTGGAGATTGTCCCGGTCGGTATTTTCAGATGTGCTCTTGATGTCGGCACGGATTCCGAGGTCTTCAAGGCTGTTGCGCCGCACATTGAGAATGCGGACCAGCACTTCATCGCCCACGGAGAAACGCTCGTGGGCATCGCCGATCCAGTCCCAAGCCAAATCACGGGCCAGAATTGAGGTTTCAACGCCGAATACCTCGACGCGGATGACCTTCTCCGCAACAGCGATGACCCGGGCCTGAACAATACGCCCCTCGTAGATGCGGTACTTCCCCTCGGCGTCCAAATCGAAATAAAAGGTCTGACGCTTCCGCATCATAGCCTCACGGCGGCTTGCGACAACGCTGCGGGTCTTGGAGTCGATGCCGCGCACCACAAAGTCAATGTCCGCCCCCAGCATATTCCCTAAAATCTTGTTTTGACGCAGCATCAGGTCGGCGTACTCCTGACCGGAAGGGCTACGGCCCAGATTGATCATCATCTCCTTGATGGGGATAATGATGCGGAAGCCCCTGTAATCCACTACGGCCACAGTTTTGCGGTTGTCCAGCTGCTCAATGCCGCCCAGCTGCCCTGTGAGGATGCGGCGGGTGCGGTAGGCGTTGTGGATCTCGTGCCAAATAACATCCTCACGGTCTTCCTGTGTTTCCACCTCTTCACGACTGCGGATGGTCAGGATAGAGGCGTCACTGCGGTGTGTTACAGCGGTCCGGAGCAGAGCAGACGCAGTATCTACCGGCGCCTCCTCTTGGGGAGCGGTATCCTCTGAAATGGATGTTTCTCCCTCATCAGGCGGCGCCGTATTCTCAACAGAGGCGGAAGATTCCACAGCCTGCTCTTCAGCGGCCGGAGCCTCCGCAGAGTCCTCATT
>ERZ824473.1960-NODE-1960-length-26573-cov-4.003205_pt1 | contig 26573 bp, 29 predicted proteins | sample MGYA00519874_ERZ824473 | MGnify/ENA primary metagenome ERZ824473 (study PRJEB31778, sample SAMEA3449151) | human gut metagenome | biome: human gut; feature: human-associated habitat; material: faeces | place: United Kingdom | collected 2010/2012 ... | reverse complement strand
AATATAACGTATTGTCTCCCGCTTTCGAAAATTAGCAACTTTTCTGTAGAGAGATGATACAACAGACATTCACGTCTGTACACAAATATAATAATTATAAATGAGATAAGCAAAAGAAAAGCCCCGAATCAGTGAGACGGGGCGAATAACAAAATATCTATAACATCAATCTTAACTTTCTGGGTTCTGCATTAAAGTGCTTTTTAACCTCCGGTAAATCATAATATGCTACAATCTTTTTCTCTGTCAAACGAAGTAGTTTTAGCATCTCTTCTTTTGTATATTCAAACTCATCGAAATAAATGTTGAATACCTTATCTAACAGCCGAGGGGATTCTACTTCAAACTCAAAGGGTTCATTACTGCTCCATTTATTTGCATTGTAATACATCATCCAACGTCTATTTTGAGTTTCAGATATACAGCCTAAGAATTTAGCCCTATATATCAATGATTTAATTGAAACTTTCCAATTAGTTTTAAGACCGTAAAGTTTTGGGGCATCCAATCTATAGAGATAGTTTTTTATACTTTCAGCAGGCATTAGAAATTCAGAAGCGAATCTATTAGCTTCGTCTTCTACATCTCTCTTATCAGAAACCATATACTTATAGTGCATTATCAAATGTCCTAACTCATGGCAAACATTGAATACTGTTCTTGAATTTGAAGCATTCTTATTTATCAATATAACTGGTAGTCCATTCTTTGTGATAAAAGATACCCCATCAACCTTTATTGAAAAAGGAGGTTCTATATAATGAATTATAATACCCATCTTCTGAACTACACTCATGATATTATGAATTGGTCCTTTCTCAATACTGAACAATGACCTCACTTTTTGAGCAACTCTTTCCGGGGTAATTTCTTCGTCCTCTATATCTATAAATGGAACTCTTATATCAATTTCAATAGCTTCAAATAAAATATCAATATTTTCTGCTATTATGGTCATTTGAGCATCAAAAGCCATTTTCTGTTTTTGTGGTATTCCTAAATTACGACGGTAGTAATATTCTTTTATATATGGAATAATCCCATTCGATACTTGGAAAAAGGAGATAGGATATCCTAAAAAATCAGCTATCTCTTTCATAACCTCATCAGAAGGAATAGTTTGTCTATTTTCTATTCGATTCAATTTATTCTGAGAAAGTGATTTTAAATTTAAAGCTAATTGATTTTGAGTATAGCCTTCACTTTCCCTTGCGAGTTTGATTCTATCAGGATTATATTCAATCATAATTATTCAGCTTTCTTTCTACGAACTACAAACTCTTCCTTAGGTTTGCATATTTCATCTACCTCTTTCTCTTGAAGTGCAAAATCAATAGAGTTAATAACACTTTGCTCCTCTGGATTTATATCTAGAACCCAATAGACTTCATCTTTTCCATTAGTTATAGCCAAACAGGTTCCTCCAACAAAGCCACTATTATCAACACGAGGGCCAATAAATACACAAGGCAATTGCTCGTGGTTATGCAAACGGCAATCAGAGGCTACCGATTCGGCATAGCTTGGCAATCCCTTTTCGTTTAATTTCTTTATATAGATTGAGAATAAGTCAGATGAAACATAATACTGACATTGTTTATATCTAGCTTTAAATAAATTAAGTTCCCCACCGTCGATCGCTCGGTTAATATTCACTTTAATAATTCGAGTCAATGTATGTATATAGTATGTTCTATCATCATACAAATCAATCATTGGATCACTTTTTATTCTATTCTCAAATTGCTCCTTGCTAGTTTCGATAATACGGGCAATAATATGGAATAATTCCATATTGTCTTGTACTAATTCAATTGTCTCCTGTTGTCTCCCTGCATTGAAAAATGAGAAAGATGTTTGGCCTAGATATTCACTTTTCATATAACTTCGCTTTAACATTTGCGCAAATGTATAAAATATTATCTAAATATTACTCATTTTTTCATTTATTTTTTATTCAAAATAAAAATCTTAGCACGAAATATTACGAAAAAGACGATTTATATACAATAAATATATTATTTCTTTTCCTATGTAGAACGATTGTATAATGATGCCTATATACACTTTATCTTCCCGTAATACCTCGACTTTCCCAAGCCGGGGCAACCAAAGTTTCTTTATTATGAATTTAAAGGTAGTTATTTTTTTCTTATTCTACACACAAACCAACAGGTGCCGATTAAAATAATGATACCTATATAAATTTTATCCTTATGCAAATCCCACCATGATAGCTCTACGACAGTTTCTTTTTGATTCAGCAAAACATTAACCTTATTACTAATAGTATCAATTCGATTCGAGAACTGCTGCAAAGTAATGGATAATGTTTCATCAACTTCTGTACGTTCCTGATCCTGCTTAGTTGTAGTAGTGATACTTTCTTTCACCGGATATTGTTTCCCTGTTGAATCCGGAGCAGATAAGTAAACAGTTGTATTTTCAATCTTCAGATCACTAAATTTGTCAGTAGTAATTTTCGTTTGCTTATTCACATCCAGCTGTAGGGATTCTATTAAGTTTTGCAGATACAAGAAATCCCCTGAATAGTCAATCTGCTTCTCCGTCTCCATGTTGCGGGAAGCCTTGCAGGAACTTAACCATATTCCCGACATCAGGAATATGGTTATATAAATTAGCACTTTCATGGCCGGATCACTGTATTACGAAGAAAATTAGAAAACTCGGAACGAACATCAAAACAGGGGCACGCCTTGATGTATTCTGCTGGTTCAACTTCACCGGACCCGTCCAGATCGGGCGAAGTGTCACGATGTCCGAGAACCTCGACAATATCATACTCCTTACATAACTTTGCCACCAGTTGGCGCAAACTAGCTCTTTGCGCTGGCGTCCGTGTATCTGCCGGCTTTCCTGATGCGTCCAGACCGCCGATATAGCAAATGCCAATGGAATGCCTGTTATATGATGATTCTGAAAAGCCTTTGGTATTACAATGCGCTCCGTCGATGGAAAGCGGGCGCCCGTTCTCTACCATTCCGTCCAAGTCAATGACGAAGTTATAACCGATCTGACTAAAACCTCTTTGTTTGTGCATCCGGTCAATGTCTTTAGCTCTCAAATCCTGTCCGGCACGTGTGGCCGAACAGTGGATAATAATAGCATCAATAGTCTTCATTTTGCACCTCCTTTTTGTAAGTAGTTCGTTAGATAAGGGATATTCTTTATAAACTCGACACTTAGTACATAGTGCAAGAAAGCTACTACCTTATAGCCATTGCTAGAGTTAGGTAAAATCTCTTTGATATTCCTTAGAATATTTACCCCGTAAAAATAGAATACGCTGTACGTAATAAATGAGACGCATTGTAGCGCACCTTCCGGATTTCCTTTGTGTTCACCAATAAAGTAGATGCAACTAACCAAGGCAAAGAAAATAGTTGCTTCTACAATACATCTCCAAGCTTTTTTGAAAGAAAAGCTTTCATGATTGATAAGTAGCGCAGTAAGCAGCCCACAGATGAAATTAAGAGCAAATACTGCAATAAGGCTTTTGATCTCTCCAGAGATGGGATTAAGATAAGCAGCTATACCGGTAATCAATCCAATAAGTAAGTTTTTGAAATAATCCATAATTATTTATCTAAAATATTAATACTTTATTTAAAGACTTCGCTACAATCATCGATAGCTGTCTGAAACACTTGTTTCACTTCGCCAGAGGTTAGCCCATGATCCTCATGCAGAGAGAAACCGGTCACCCCATTTCTTGATGTATTGAAGAATCCGACTACCGTTTCATCCTTGACAATCTCGGCAGTAATATCTTTCACCGCTTCGGTACCACGGGTTGACATTCTGTATTTAACCCTGATAGCATCCGTAACCTTAGTTGAAGCGGTGCTGTTAGTTGCTGTAATGTTCATTCCTTGTTTCCTCCTTCTATTAAATCATAAATTTGTCCGTATGCACCAGATACAAAGAAGTCTGCGCAAATTTCCTTCAATAAGGTAGCATCTTCTGTCTCTATATCAAGTACGCCACGATTGTTAATAACCTGTTGTAACATCTTGTATGCACGTAACTTTTTCGACATATCCAAACCCTGTTGAGGATTAGAACCTGCTGCATAAAGTGCTTCTGCAACCACATCACGTAGAAACTGTTTTACCTCTTTACCGTTGACTGCTTTAATAGCCTCATTGCCTTTAAAATCAAGTAAAGGCCTGTTTAAATTTACCTTCATAATTGTTTATATATTAAGCGATTGATACCAACAATCCTTTTCTAAATTTCATATTACTACCAAAATCAAAATCAATACCTTGGTAATAGTTAATCCCACCATTTCCATCCCTAGATGTAATACAGCCAAAATTATCAGCTAAGCACAATTCACTTGACAATGTTCCTTTCACGTAAACACCTCCATCAAAGAAGCCGGCATACGTTGTATTTGCCTGTGGATAGTTTCTGTCTGATGCATTTAGATTCCTGGAGGCATAAATACATGCTCCACCGAAGTTTGAACCGATTGCAGCGACCCCAAAACGCCCATCTGTTTCTGCATTGAAAGTTACATTAACAACACCTTCCTTTGCCGTTCCAGAGCCTAATTTCAAACTACGGGACGTTCCACCAAAGTATCCTGAACGTGTCCAAACTAGACGACCGCTCTCGATTGTAAACCCACCAATAAATCCGGAATCAGCATCAATTCTACGGACTTTAATCAAATCTGTATTTAGATATCCCCCTACCACGATGGTAGTTCCTAGCTTTGCATATTCAACTGCATCTTCGAATGCCAACTTTCCTAATCCGTCCCTATCAATTTTTGAATTAATCACGGTTTGCAAATCACTATGAAGCGCATTGATAGTAACAGCTCCTTCCAAATTAATTTTTGAAGAATGGATAGTTGTTTCTACAGCATCTTGATTGATATAAGAAATGAGCGTATTTCCGTTTTCCAGCTCTTTGGATGCATATATTTTATTACCTTCAATAGTGGTAATCCATCCCGCTGTATCTATTCTCTGCGTCAAGCTATCAACCCGCGTCACCTGTGCAGAAACTTGGTTGCTAAGTGCGGAAAACTCGGAACTGTACTCTCCCCATTCTTTCAGATTATTCAATCCTGAAGAACCGGCCTTTATTTTAATATTGCCTCCAATCTCACTTTTTACTAGGTCAAAATAGGTTTCACCATCCGGCGAAACAATGCGTTCTGTATTTATGCGACCTGGCAAAACTTCGGTAAATCCATACAATTCGACAAAGCTACGTTCCTCTTCGCTCTCCGTAAGTAGTAGACCAGTGAGTAAATGATAATATCCATCTATCTGCTCTAACTTGATAGCATCTTCACTAAGTAGGAACGTACCTGTTTGGCTGCTTTTGCTAACTTTCGCATAAAGATAGTACTTCTTCACTGTTTCAATAAGGGGAGGGGAGTTATATTCAGCCATATCCCAGTATTTGTACTCACCTGCATTATGTTCCGATGATACGCTGTTGATGCCGAGTGTCATATGTTGCAATATCCCTGCAGGAGCATTTAATATTTTCGTATTTGAGTTATAGGTAATATTATGAGATACCTGTACCGGATTGGCCTTGGAATTGACAAAACGGAACTGTAAACTTTCATCTCCGACAATCATTTGCATGGTAGAGATAGTGATAGGATTAATAGAACCAGAGAAGTTTAGCATTGCTTTTTCAAGCATACCCATTGTTTCCTTTATGTCACGGAACCGGCGTTTGGTAAACTGTAACGCATCTTTATGCCTATTCTCAACAGTTACCTCATTCGTATCAATCTTATTCAATTCGCTGGTGATTGACGTGCCTACCGGTTCGTTGGATAATTCAATTTCAGGGCTATAAGGATTATTCACATAGCGTTTGATCCCAATTATCCGAATAAGTGAACCATCTCGGTGAAATTGCGTATCCGAAAAGTTTACGTAACCACCAAGAACTATTTTTCCTCCGATATTCATCCAGCGTTTTTTAGCCCAAATTCCATCCAGAGTGCCGGTAAAAGTGAACTTCTTGTCTTCATGCTCAAACAGGTACTTAGCAGCGTCCTTGAATACTTCCCAGCTGGCACCTGTTTGCGTGCTATCATCGCAGATATACGTATTCGGTAACTGAATGCCAAATACGGCATACGTATCGCCAACCCTCGGACGCCAAACATTTCGTTCCGGCATGGTGATTCCATCAATCTCTTGCGGAACGATTTCAAATCTCCGACCAGGTTTTTTATCCCTTTCTGTATGTATTTAACTTCAAACTCTTTGCCAATAAGCATACCGGTCTGAAAAATTACCGTCATGCTTTCACCGGCAATCAGGCATTCTTCAAAGTTTAGAGTGTCGGGAATATCCGCATCTATAAAGTCATAGAAATTATTCTCCGCATTAATTTCAAGGACGGAGCTTACAGTACCGATGCGTGAAGGATAGATCTGTGTACAATCCAAACTTTCTTCTTTTTTAGTTGTGAGTTCCTTGTCGGCACGCATCACATAAGTTCCGTCTGTATCTGTCTTGTAAGTATGTCCTTCATAGACAAGGGATTTATCTTTAGGAAGAAGGAGATTCTTTGCTCCATACGTGGAATAATCAATATTCCGGTCGGTTGTATCAACCAAGATAATTTCCGGGGGTATCTCTCCAAACTCCCGACTTACACCAACCTTAAATCCATGCCCTTTACCGTATGACAGTTTTAAAGGATTGTTTTTGTTATATTCAACCTTGCGAAGATGAATGGTACTTATCTGTTTACCATCTACTGTTTCCTCTGTGATCTGCCATTCCGTTTCATAAGCATCTGCAAGTTGATTCAAGGCATCTAAGATATATGTATGATTATAGTTGATAACTTTTTCTGCTCCTTCAATGTAATCTCCAACTTTCCAACCAATGCCACGTCGATTCAAGTTCTCAACTAGTAAACGGAGATGTTCTTGTGGTTTTGCAGTATAGGAAAATTTAATGCGTCTTTCAATATCACGCACTTTCCACAACATTGCGTCAGTTGTGCCGGTTTCAAGAATAAGTGTATACTCAAATTTACGTTCACCGTTCTTTTTAAAATTGCTTTCTTTTTTGAGAGAATATCGTTTTCCGTAGAAATCACACCACGATCCGACCGGAATATCTAAATATCCCGGATAGTCAAAGTAGAGAGTGAGGGAATCTTCAGCCATGATAGCCTCATAGGAATAACTTTCGTCCCTTACTTCTAATTCTATCTTCTTATCTCCATTATATAAAGCTATCATATCTTTGTACTATTATTGGATTATAGCTTAAAATATAAATTCCGAAACAATTTGTTTTGAATCAAAATACAATCACCAAAACAAAATGTGTTTTTTACTATAAAATAATACGTTATAAAATGGCATTTGAATACCTATATAAAGAGTATTTAAATGTCATTTTACTAAGTACTCTCGGAACCAATTTTGCCAAATCTGACTTTTCAAATGTCATTACAAAAAGCCTTTCTCAGAACGGATATTATAAATTCCCGGATGGGCTCTTAATACAGTGGGGGTATTTCAGCGGAGGTGTTTCTAATGAGCAGTCTATCCGTTTCCCATTATCTTTTAAATCTTGTTTTTCCCTTGCTTTTTCTAGTACGACGGATAACACTAATAATTCTATATGGTCTGTGAATTATGCCGCTATATATGCTTCATATTTTACGGTTTATAGAAGATATGCAGATGCGGGAACTATTGCTAACTCTTCACAGTCATTTAGATGGATAGCGATAGGGACTTGGAAATAGTATAATATCACAACATTATTTACATCATGAAATATTTTAGTAGAAAATTGGTAGCAATTTTAGTGCTCATAATTTGGCTAAGTTCTCTCGGGACTACGTATGCTAAAGCCGATTTGTCAAATGCTGTAACAACATTAACTAGTGGAAATAACACATACATTAAATTCAATAATGGGATTCTGATACAATATGGACGTATCACTACTACCGGACAGAAGGAGCGTAGAGTATATATGCCTATATCTTTTAAAAATGACGGATACAAAGTGTTTTATGGTATTGAAATTGGTGCTAATGTTGTTCAAACATTGTATACTTTGAACAAAAGTACATCATCATTTTATGTTAGCGGTACTTTTTACAACCCGTTTACAGGTGAAAACGGCTTTCCCGGTGAAGCCTTTGATTGGTTTGCCATTGGAATTTGGAAATAATAAAATAGATAAGTATGAAGCAAAAAATGTACTGGAAGAATGGATTCTACGACACACCGGTAGACGGTGCGGTAGAAATAACCATAGAGAATTACAGGGAACTTTTGGAAGGGCAGTCATCCGGAAAGCTCATTGTTACCAATGATGAAGGGTATCCTGTATTGGTAGAAAACGAGTACTCCCTTGAAGATATGCGAAAAATAAAAGTATCTGATATTCAATTGTTTGACAATTCCAAAGAGGTCAATTCTTTTGAATTACGGGCTAAAAGTATGTGGTTGGATAAGTCTACACGTGTTGGATTATTTAACTCAATTAATATCGAAAAAGAGGCGGGTAAAACGGAGACTGTGCTTTGGTATGATGCAGTAAAATATATCATTCCAATATCAGACGCTTTGGATATGCTGAATGTCCTGGAAATGTATGCGCTTGAGTGCTACAATGTAACACAATCGCACATTGCAGCAGTCAAGGCATTGGATACAATCGAAGAGATTGAAAGCTACGATTATACCGTTGGTTATCCAAAGAAGCTTAGCTTTCCGAGATAGTCGGTTTTAAAGTTGTAGGCTTCGATTTCTTCTTTCGTTTCCAGTTGATTAATGGCTTTGATATGCCCTTGTGTTGTATGGTAGCACGCAAGGGCGTATAACTCTATCTGTTGTAGCATATCAATGGCTTTCTCGATTGATAAGACCAACTTTGCATCATTTAGCCAGATAGTCGTTTCGGATCGTCCGGATTCTCTTTCAATACTAATTGAATTCATGAGACCTACACGGGTACTCTTATTAAGCCAACCGGATACATTACCAATACTAAAGCTATTTACCGATTCGGATGAGTCATACGCCTGTAATTCCGCTATTTTTCGGGCTTTCAACTCTAATAAGGTCGGTTCATATTCCTTCAATATGGGATAGCCTTTCTCGTTCTCTACGATTATGAGTCCGGCAGATTGACCGTCTAATAATTCTTTCCAATACTTTTCCGTAATCTCTATTGCACCTTCTTGGTAGGCGGCATAGAATCCTTGTTTCCAATACATTTTTTGCTTCATAACAATTTGTTTTAGTTTCATTTCCAACGTCCTATAGCCATCCAATAAAAAGGATCAGTTGATGTTCTTAACCCTTCATCAAAATTTGTACCTATATATCTAGATCTACATGTAAAGCTTGATTTTGTTATGCTATCGTGGATAATCATAGTCGAAGAAAGAGCATCACTTGGTACATCTGTTGTAGTTTGCACGCAATAATTAGTATCAATAAATGATGTATTCAAATAAACAGTCTTATTATATGAACCGCTAGAAGCATATCCCCATTGAATTAACAGACCATCTGGAAACTTGTAATACCCATTTTGAGAAAGATATTTTGTAATAACATTTGAAAAGTCTGCTTTGGCGTACTTAGTCCCGAGAGTACTTAGTATATTTCTTTCCTCCGCAGTCATGACTTTTTTGTCTGTTGTTTCCTGAATATCAGACGCTTGATGTTCATGATTTACAGAAGAATATATGCTGTCATGATTGTGGTTCCCTTCCGCTTTACTGTCCCAAATATTTTTTTCGGCATCTGAAACGAAGCGATGATCTTCATCGCCGCTTACTTCGGTTGCCGGATGAGTATGAGCTTTGGGAGTACGCGAATCACTCAATCGCAAATCATTACCTTCGCATACTGTTCCGGCTGCCGTACCGAAGTTTTTGTTGAAGGCAGTATTCTTAGAAAATATAGGTTCGTAAATACCCGAATGATTGTGATTGTCAAAAGACGTTTTTAATATCTTTCCCTGCTCGGCAGAAAGAACTTTTCCGGCTCCTCCAGAAACCAAATCATTAACGATATCCGTTTTATTGAGTTTCTTTACAAGCTCATTTGTCATGGTAGTAGCGAAGTTCGGGTCATTACCAAGTGCGGTTGCAAGTTCTTGCAAAGTATCTAGTGCATCGGGAGCGTCGGCAACCAATTTGTCAATTGCCGTCTTAACTTTTGTTTCTACGCCCGTAGCCGCCTCATTGGCTGCTTGAGCAGCAGCATCGGCGAGTGCGGCCTTTTCGCCGGCAAGAGTAGCTTTCAAATTGGCAGTATTGGCAGCGGTATTGGCATTATCTGTTGCTGTCTTGGCAAGTACAGTTTGTTCTTCTGATGCGCTTTTTGCTGCATTCGCGCCGGCAGCGGTAGCGGCTTCTTTTGCGGCATTGACACTTCCGGCAGCCGAATTAGCGTTATCAGTAGCGGATTTTGCTAAAGCAGTTTGATTGATAGAAGATTGTGTAGCAGCATTAGCATCATCCGTCGCTTTCTTTGCCAACGCCGTCTGGCTGACAGATGATTGCTTGGCTGTGTTCAATTCATTGATTACACCGCCGTATTCCTGCACACGAACCTGTTCAGCGGAGACCCGTTGGGCTTCGGATATTTCTCTTGTTTCTTCGTTACTTTCAACGGTAGCTTCAAGAGAGCGGATATCACGTATAGCGGCAAGAGCATCATTCTTGAGGGCTACCATATTTTCGTAGGCGGTCTGAACCTTTTCAAGACCGAACTTTAGACTAGTCTTGACACCGTTCACGATACGGTAACCAATTGTGTAGAAACCTCTCATGTCCTGCGCTTCTTCCAATTCCGATATTTTCTTCTTTTTTAATGGCATAGCTTTTCTATCTAAATCAATTCAATATAATATTCGTTGTTCTCTGTAATTATCAACTCTCCACTTTCTGCCGCAAGCATATAGTCTGTTTCTTTAGTCCGGAATCCTGTAAATACGAGCTTCAAGGTAAATTCCCACCATACACCACCATTCATCAATATAAAATTCGTTGTTTTGCAATTTTTGTAATAGCAGGGATAGTGCTCGAAGAACTCCTCACAGTAAAATATACGCTCCGCATCCAAATACTCATATCCTTCTTCGTCCGTCTTGGCAGACAATTTAGTAAGGTCGTGGAGAAAGGCATCCCGGTTGCGCCAGAATGTTGATACGTCCGGAGTACTCATCAGGCATTTGAGAGCTACCTCTTTTGTTTGAAACTTCACATATTCACCGTCGTAGACTGCTCCATCCTGATACTTGAAATTCTGCAATAAATTCTTTTTGATTGCCGATGCTTTGAGTATTTCCGCATTACTACCTTTCAAAATTGCAATACCATAGTCTGATAGGTCCTTATCGTCTATTTCATAACCTTTTGGTAAAGGAATTGAATTTATAGGCTCTTGATAAATATAATCACTTTCGCGCGGGAAGTCATTAGAGAAGGTGATTTTCGCTATCTCTACATGTTGGTATATAGAGTAACTATTCTGCGAAGAGAGACGCAAACGATAGGTTCTTCCAAGAAGTGGAAATAAGAAATCGTGATATCCCATATCCGAAAGTATATCTATCAAGGCACCGAATCCTAAATCATCTTTGAATGCGAATTCTAAGCTCACTTCACTAGTATTAAGAGCTGGATTACTCAAATCAAACTCTTGCCCGTCTTCTTCCGGCCAATCGTTTTTATCCAGTTCTTTCATAGGAGGGAAAGCCACAAGGTTATCGTAGCTTCCCTTTATGGTACATACGCCATAAACAGCATATATATCTATTCCATCTATTAATAGTTGCCCCTTCATCGCTTCAATGTTATGCCCTTAGTATTCAGTGTATCGATGCCAGTCTTTATAGAAGACATTGTCTTTTCAATTGTTTCCAGGCGGGCGGTGTTACTACTGATATCTGACAAATGCGTGATAATCGTATTATTATATTTAGTCATTTCGCTTATATTTTTATCGAGATTTGATAAATACACAAGTTTCTCTACTATTTTATCCGTAGTGGACTGTATTTGTTTTACACCCTCATTAATGGAATAGGTATGTGTTACCATAGTAGTGAATCTTCCGTTCAGTTCATCCGCTGAATCTTGTGACATGGAATCAAAACCTTTTTGAGACGCTTCTCGCTCTGTGTCATCTTCTGCCCAACCATACATGTCGGCCATGTCGTCTCGTCTGGCTTTCATTGCATCGGCTATCCGTTGACCTTCTTCTTTCAGTGCGTTATACTCATCTTCCGTCACTCCATCGTCCATTGCATTATAGAACTTCTTCCTCCAGTCTTCTAACTGCTGCATATATTCTTCCTTGATCATGGAGTTGAGAATAGCATTCTTCATGTATTCTTCAAAATTGCCGGCAAAATCTGCTGAATCATTATCCATATCGGTAAGTAACTCTTGAAAATCGGAACGGAGTGTCTCTGCATCGAGAAGGGTAGTATCAGCTATTTGTTGTTCCAGCACTTCGGAAATCTTACCAACTCCATTTGCAATCTGATCTGCAAACTTCTGCGTATCGGAATCCAGTTGAGACCAGAAGATACCGGCATTCTCCTGTAACTTTGCTATCTCTTCGTCCGATAAATCAAATAGACCGGTCATACGGCCGTTCATTTTCTCTTTAAATTGGTCTATTGTCATTCCAAGCGTTTGTGCCGCTTGGTTCCAACCCTCCCATGACATGTCTTTAACTTCATTATAACCTTTAGAGTGCGACTTTCGGGATGCACCGGAATCCAAATACTGCCTGCCTAATACACGAGCATTTGAACTTTGCTCTTTTATCGTATCAATAGCCTTCTGATAAGCAGTATTTGCGTTATCTCCGGTCAATGCTTCAGCTAGTTCCAATTGTTTCTCGATAACACGGTCAAGGATATTAATATAAGATTCATACGCTTCTTTAGCTTTCTCGTACTTCTCCGTCGTATCATCCTTTCCGAACATATCAAAAATCTTGGTTGCAATCTGTACGGCAGCACTGACTATCGCAAGGATAACTGATGCTTTTTCAACGGTGCTGATAGCATTAGCAGACGTATTAGCGGCAGCTTCTACGCCGGACATGGCCGTCATGGTAAATGTCCCTATGCTACCAATTAGGGAAATGATCTCTCCGGCCGGACCGCCAATGCTTTTGCCAAGTTCATCAATAGTATCGGCCAACTCCGAAATCTGTGCTCTAACTTCTTTCTCTGACTTCTTGACTTGTGTATCCTTTTTGATAACCTTATCCTTTGCCGCATTGTAATTCTCTGTTTTCTTCCTTACTTGTTCCAAAGCTTGTGCTTCGGATAAATAGGCCTTGGTAGAATCAATTTTCCCGGTCTTTGGATTGTATTTTGAGGATTTCACTCCGTTCTCAATCTTCGCACCTCCTTTCACCGCTTCGGCTGTCTGGCGGGCATTCTCTAGCTCAATTTGTGCCCGTGCCAATTCTTCCTCTGCTTCCGCCAGTTCCTTTTTCTTATCCGATAGTGACTGAAACGGGTTACGGCTATCCAGTTCATCCATGATGGATTGAATAGTACTTGTATATTCCCTTAGCTGATCCGGCGACAGGACTTGTGCCGCCGTCTGCTTAGCATTCTCTAGCTGTTCAAGCAGGGAATTAAGCGTTTCCGTCGAAGTCTCTTTCAGGTTCTCAAATGCGCGAACATATTGCGGTGATTCTTTTAACTTGTCATAATCCAAGCTCATAAGCTCCATTCCTTTGTTTTTAGTAGCTTGTGCAATGGAACGGTCAATCTGTTCAACCTGTTCTGTATCTCCATTCTTAACTGCTTGCTTACGTTGTTCATGCAAGGTGGCAATATCTTCATTGAATTTTCGTTCAATAGCAAGACGTTGGTCCGTATAGTCTTGATACTGATTCAGCAAATCAGCTAAATCATCCCCACGATTGTACTTTAAATCTGTAGTTTCCTTTTTTTCATTAGCAACTTTATCAAATGCATCAAACTGTTTCTTTACTGGCTCTGACTTGATATATTCTGATGTATTGAAGATTTTCTTTTTGTTTTGAGGATTAGCTTCGAAAGCTGAACGGGCGGCATTAAATTGCTTTAACTTTTTATCTTCTGTTTCACGCTCGATAGCTTGCAGCTCCATACGATGATTAAGTTCTCTTTGCCTCAGAACTTTTTCGCTACTCTCTTTGAGCTTATCGATTTCAAGTTGTTCCAATTCATTAGCAGAATCTTCCTTTATCCGTGCCTGCTCGCGCTTCTGCTGGTCTAACAGGAGTTTATATTTTTCCTGTTCTTCACGGAGCTTGTGAGCTTGATCGTCCTGCTTGGAAGATGAATCATAGACTTTTAATTCTTTTTCGGCTTCCTTTAACTTCTTGACATTTTCTTTGTAGGCAGTAACAACGGCAGAATCTATACCTTTGAAGTTACCAGCATCCATTTGCTTCTTTTGTGCTGAAGATATTGAATCTAATGCTTTCGTTGCATCATCTTTTTGCTTGGTCCAAAAGGCTTTATTTTGAATAGCGGCTTCTTTATCTTCTTTATCTTGTTTTTCCTTCGCTTTCTTCTGAATTTCGTTTATTTTTTCAACTTCTTCTTTGGCAAGACGAACGGATTCTTCAGCCACTTTCTTGTCTTCTTGAAGTTTCTGAATGATGGCAGCTTTTTGACCACTTGGAGCTTCTGCTTGCTCATCGATTACTTTTTTAAGACGTGAATTGATTGAATCTAGTTCTTCTTGTTTCATCACTGCTTTAACCTTGATACCCATAGCATATTGTTTATATGCTTCCTCATTGAGCAATCTTTTTACATCGGTTAATTCCATGGTTTTAAGTTTCTCTAAATCAAGATTCTTTAAAACGTTGGGCATAATTGATTGAAGTTGTTTGTATGCTTCTAGCTTCTCAGATTGAGTTGACGCTTCATCTCTAATAACAGAAAGAAACCCATCTGCTTTACTCTTCAAATCATCCAAATTCTTTTTTTGAGTCTCCATAGTGGCATTATGCTTTCTCATAGCTCTTTCGGAGTCCGTTTCCGCCGTAGCACACCTGTAAATAGCATATCCAAGTCCGGCAAATGCAGCAGCGGCTAATACATAGGGATTCGTTAACATAGCTGCAGCATTTTTTAATTGAGCGATGGTTTGTGCTTTTATTGCTTTGGTTAGTAAAGTGCGAGCAGCTGTATTCTTTGCAATCATTGTAGCTTCAATGGCATACATACCTTTGGTTAATACAAGGTTGGCCGCTTCAATAGCACGTTGTTTATTGACAATAGCTGTAACTGTTGCAAATACTTGTTTAGCAGTACTTACAGCCAAGATACTTCCTTTATAACCAGCAAGAGCCGTCGTAACGACTACGATTAAAGCACCTATGTTTTTCAAAGATTCTTGAGCGCTTCCATTCTCAAAAGCTTTATTCATGGATTCCGCTGCACTGGATATTTCCTTTAAGATTCCTTGTCCTAACGGGCGAAGTGCGGCTGTTATATTATTGCCAAGAAGTTTCATTTGATTTTCTGCAGATGAAGCCATTTCTTTAAAGGCTGCTTCTGCTGCACCTGTTGCATCCTGCATTTCCTCAAGGTGCCCGGCGGCTTCTTTGACATTTATCCCTGTTAAACCGAGAACTGCATTAACAGCTTCAACCTCCGGAACTAGTTCACGCAATTTTGATTCTGAACCTCCGGCCTGTCTAGCAACCTCTGCCAAAGCTTCTTGATAGGTTCTATTATCAAAAGCACCATCACCAAGTACCTTGGATACTGCAATAATGGAAGCACGTATTTGAGTCATTGCTTGGGCGGTAGGTGTTCCCTGTTTTGTAAGAGTAGCAACAGCGGCCAATACTTGGTCTATTTCCACACCATAGGCTGCGGCAACAGGTGCGACCTGTGCAATACTCTTACCTAGCTCACCAAACGAAGTTTTACCAAGTCTAACAGTCGTAAATAATTGGTCTGATAGGTTTTCAGCTTCTGACACATCTAGTTTATAAGCATTCAAAAGAGTTGTGATGGCGTCGGCTGCTGTTGCTGTATCGGTAACTCCACCAACGGCAGCTTTTGCAGATACTTCTAAAACTTTCATACCATCTGCTCCATCGTGGCCGGCAGAAACAATCTGATATAGTGCTTTCGCAGCTTCATTCGCTTCAACGGGAATAGTCCGGGTGATATCTACTACCTGATTCATGTAGTCGGTAAGGCTTCCCTTTATTCCGCTTGAAAGCGTGGCGACTTCCTTCATACTCTGTTGGAACTGCTTCTCAAACTCATACGCTCCCTTAGCCGCTTTTGCAAAGGCAATTCCTGCACTGATACCAATACCACTAAACACGTCAAAAGAGGTAATCTCACTAGCCATAGCCTTGATTATTCCCATTGCTTCCTGACGCCCGGAATATAGCCCTGAATTGTCTATTCCGGTTGCGAAATATAATGCTCCGTCTTTATTCTGAATACCCATATAGCATTTATTCTTAAAATATAAATAGTGACAAAATTTGGCTGTTTCAAGAAGAATCAGCATCTTTGCACTGTTCTAAGACCAAGGAACAACTTTTTATTTTACTCTAGGGAGTTGACAAGCCTACTATATCACAATATAGGCTATCAATTCCCTTTACTGCATAATCCCTAGTGTAAATGAAAGATTATGTTCCTTGGTCGGAAAGAATAGGGAAGAGATAGCCTTTTTCTATAAATATAAAAATCCCCCATATCTTCGCAGACACAGGGGCGCATAAAAATAACTCTAAACCAAATTTTATAGAAATCAGATTTCACTTAATATATAAATATAGCAACAATTTATCTAACTTTTCACTTTTCCGCCGATATCGTGATATTTTTTCATTCGGACTTTTTCGTTTGGATTATCGAAGGAGGGTAGTTCTACCCATTCAAAATCTCTACCTTCTATTTCTCCGTCTTTATCCGGCGTCTTATTACGCTCTCTCATCATAAATGAGTACTCCTGCAGTAACATTTCTATTAATTCATAGCTACTATCCAGCGTTTCTTTAAAAGTTAATCCTAGCGCTTCTTTTGCGATTACTAAGAATCTGCTTGGATTGTAACTTTCCAGCTTTGCAAGTTTTTCCGAGCGGCTATTATCTCCGTCTCTTCCAGGGGGCTCACGTTCCGAAGCATCGTGATAGAGGTGCAAAAAGGGTGATATCCTATGCGGTATATAATCGCATTGAGTAAAATGCGTATATCTTCCCATGTGGTATTGTCTGCAAGAACATCTCTAAACCATCCCGGCGGTTCACTTGATTTATTGTGTATGCCTAGGCAAACAATGTCGAGAAGTAGTTCTCCATACTTATTCATCATCTCCGGGAAATTATTTGTCAGTTCCCCTGTCTTTACGATCATCTTTTCAATGTCGTCTTTCTCTATGTTAAGTAGAAGGGGACGAATCCGGAACCATGTCCGGACAGTGATAGGTTTTATTACAATACAATCGCCGGGATTTTTCCCTTTAGGGATAGAATCTCGGTTAGTGAAATCAAATGGAATTTTGACGGGCTGGCCCGTTACAGATTCCGATTCTTGCTGAAATAAGTTCTTTATACTCATAATTAAGGAGCCTAGCCCGTTGTACTTCCGGGCAATATTTCAAGCCATTTGCAACTAACCTTCAATACTTTCAGCTCCATCCTTCAATAGTTTGCTCCTGCAGACGGATTCGAACCGCCGGTCTCTACATAACCGATGTAGTGCTTTTGCCAACTTAGCTATACAGGAATCCAATTAATGATTACGCTGCTCCCTCTTCGGTAACAGTTACTACCTCACGCATAAATGCAGTTTTTTTAACTCCGGCTATCGTAATAGCTGCTTGGACATATACACGTACAAGCAATAATTCGGCTTGCTCTGAACCGGGAGCTTGCGAAATTTTGGAACTGACTTTTCCATTAACAATGGTATAAACCACCTTTTTGCCATCCTTAGGTAGCGTTTCGCATTGGAACGTTTTTGAAATGGAAGGGACATTGAGAGGTTTATTCCAGATATTCTTTCCTCCAGTCGTTTCAATCTCTCCACCCGCCAAATCCTTGATTACTTCATTAGAGGGAGTAGGAATTGAGAACTCTATATAGTCCGTTGTGTCTTTTACAAATTCAACATATAGAGGTTCATCGCTCCCTTCCGTCTCAATCTTTACTTCTTTAGGGTCGGCAAAGTTAAATGCCACACTGCCTTTGAAAGGCAATGGAAATTCTTTGAGGTCTGTTCCAGGAACTCCGTCACCGACTGTTCCAAACTTAATTTTTCCTACGCCCATGGCGATAGGTCTTACTTCTCCTGCCATAATTACTTGTCAATTAAAATTTCTAATCTAATATTTACACACGAAAATCCTTCTTTCAGTTCCGGTATTGGAACACTCCAAATGACTGTTACTTCTTTACATCTGCCGTCGTTACTGTTGATTGAATCAAGCGATTTCCGTACCTTACGCTTTAATTCTTTCATTCGTTGACGTCGGTTCATCCCATTATCATTCAAGGGAACGAAGATGTTGATATTGACAGGCACTTTATTAATAAAGTCAAGTTCATTCAGTTGCAGGTGATTAATAACAATATGTTCACTAGCAACACCTGCTTCCGATTTGTCCTTGTAAATCACAATATCGGTGTCCGCAGCGGCCACAGCATTATAAACTATATCTATAGCGTCAAATTCATCCATAATCAAATCTTGCTAAAAACTGATTTCAACGTATCCCTTAGATATTTCTCACATTGCGTATTAGCACCTGAAATAACTTCATATCCTTTTGCTTCAACGGCTGCCGCATACTCCATTCCTGCAACACCAACCAATATATAACCACCGGTATGAGACAGAGATACTTCTTCTGCAAGCCTACGCCCTTTATATTTACCAGTTGTCTTATCAGTCCCTTTGTCGCTTTCCTTGAAGTTCTCCTTGACAACTTCCCCATCTTTTGCAATTATATATCCGATAGAGGAACGAAGATTACCAGTCTGGTCTTTATATGAGCCACTCCGGCGGGCTACTTCGATAAACTTTTCACCTCCTGCTTGCAGGAGAACAAGCGTCTTATATTCTGCTTTACTTTGAAATTGCTCAAACCATCGTTCTAGTGACTTTTGGTCAAATAGGGGAGTCATGCCATTTCTCATACGTTGATAATTGAATGTGATTGATAGGGTTCCCAGCAAATAACCGGTACATCAATACCCTTTGATGCAACTTTCAAACGCAAGAACTTACTGTCTGTCGGCGGTTGCATTTTGGAGTAGAAATAGCCATGTACCTGTGTTTCATCACCAGCCGAATTGTGTTTTAAAACAATTCTTCCATCGCTTACCGGGTCGTAGCGTCCGGGGACAGATATTTCAACCGGTTTCCCAGGAACCCATTCACCATCAACTAAGCGCCCGTTAGCCTCAATAGTAACTATTGCTGTATGTGGATACCGTTTTACCATCTGTTACCAGCTCTTCCTTTGATAATGATTCGTTTCCCAAGTTTAGCAGCTTTCTCCGGCTCCCCATTCTCGATATATAACTGTCTTGCAGTCTGAATATAGAAAGAACGGGGATGAGTGATGGAAAGCTTATTTTCACTGAAATCTTGCGAATTTACCATCATGGCGTACGTATCAGCGACACAAAGACCGACCGACTTCATGTTTTCAGCAGTGCATTTATCTTCAGGATTAACATCACGTTTTACAAAGACTACATTCTCCAAGAAGCCTTCCATATCCCCAACAGAAGGATATTCCAGTATTGTTTCTCTGATTGTTGCCATAATAATAATTAATAACCGTCTTCGTCTGTTTTTTCAGTATCTTCGCCTTCCGCCCATGCTTTACCATCAGTCTTCATGATGTACATTGCATCAGGGTCATTGATAACCGGGATAGCATTAGCTTCCGCTTTAGTCCATTCCTTGAATGGTTCTAACTCAGACCATTTGCTGATAAAAACAAAGTCTTTTTTCAGCGTGGTAGCTTTCTTCTTGTATTCAACCGAATGTTCTGCTGCGATAGGGCCATGCTGGATATCGCCACACTGCAAATCCTCCAGGAAACAGATATTGTTTGCTTCCCACGGGTTTACTGTTGTACGTTGATGGGCGGCATTCTCTATACGAACAGACGGACTTACAAGAACGATTTGAACGCCTTCTGTATTCTCTTGTCCGGAAAGGTACTCGTTAATAACCTTTTTGGAGATAGTCAGCTTTTCTTTCTGATTAATCCAGCCTTTTACCTTTTCAATAACAGCCTTTTGCTTCTTCAATAAAGCAAATCTGTCTTTACGCATCACTACGTATTTAATAGTGACACCTTCGGCAGAAGCGGCGACTACGGTATCTTCGATATCCTGCAAACCATCGGCTGTTGCTGACTTAGCCCAGTCCTCGGTAGATACTATCTTGTTCGTGTTAGGCATACCGCAACCGACAAATTCTTCGGTAACAATACCGTTATTGTTGCTTGAATTGAGGATGAATCCACCTTTGGATAACAACTGCATGCACCACCATTCGAAACGTCCACGAACAGCGTTATATACAAAGTCCTGATCTTTGAAAGCGAGGTCAAGGATAGATTTCAAATCCGAATCACCTTCACAATCACGGCTAAGTTGCCGGTATTCGTTCCAGTCGCTTTCATTCATACCACGCTTAACGGCAGTCTTGGGGATATCACCTGACATCTTACCTACAACTTCACGTTTCTTTTGCGGTGCAGAAGAATCAAAGCTGATAACGTCTGCAATAACAGGAGCACCTTTCTCTCCAGTCAAAGTTTCCCATTTCAGAGAATCTTTCTGCTTTACACCGAAAAAGTTAGGGAAGAAGACCGGCTTAACCTTACGTGAGTTAAGTCGTGCTCCCATGTTCTTACGGTTCACTTGTTTAATTAAACTTCTTTCCATATATCATTTATTTTAATGGATTAGACAAAACGGATAAAACGGAGCAATGCTTTAATAGCGTCGTCAACAGGGTAGGGCATTACTGCTTCATTAACAGTACCACGCACCAAGAGTCCGGATTGCTGGTTAGCAACGGTCACATCAACCTTGTTCATAGTGATAACCTCCGGGGTATATTTGAACTTAGCAGCTTTGGCAGCAGCTTTAGCGGTAACGAGAACCAACACATCATTCATCTTTGCGGCTCCAATAGCTCCGGCAAGAGTTATCGTGTCATAAGCCGTATTGGTCTTGTCGATTGCAGAGATTACATCAGAAGCGCCGGTTAAAGCACCGCCGATTGTAACAGCTTCTCCAACTTTGAACACATGATTCTTTGCGATTTGAATAGCAACAGCATCGGCAGCCGCGACAGCGGTAACTTTTCCGGTTTTAACTACATGGTAAAGACCATTAGCATCTTTACCCACGATTACAAGCGGAGGAAGCTCGTCGATGATTTCCTTCAGTTCCGCGCGGGCAATAGTTCCACCGCCCTGAATGTCCTCGATAATCTTTTCGATACCGGGAGCATACTGAAATTCACTTTGTTTTTTTCTGAACATAGCTTTAAATATTAATAATTATTCTTCCAGACCAAGGCTAGCAGTGCCATTATCAGAGCTTTCCTCGTCCTCCATTAACTTCAACCATTCCTGTTCGGTACGTTCTTTAGGCTTATAGGAATTAGGCTTGTAATCACCACCGGCGATCTCATCATCAATAACAGATTGTTTGATTTCGGCATATTCTTCCTGAAGCTCTTTAATCTGGTCTTCAACAGAGGTTTCCGAGTTGACATCAATACGGTTGAACCATTTTGCAGGGAGTTTAGAATCTGCAAATAACGCTTTAGCAGATGCTTGTTTTGTAGAAGTTGTGACTGTTGAAGCGACAGTAGAGACAGATGCAGCCAACTCGGAAATCTGTTTCTGTTGGGCTTTCAATAACTTAACAACAGAAGCAGGCAATCCTTCGAAGTCTTCGTCCTCGTCTTTATCGTCTTCTTCATCATCGTCTTCGGATTTTACCGTTTTCTTAGTCTTTTTAGCCGATTTGATAGGTTTGCCATCCTTTAAACCATTGCTCTTTTCATACTCGGAAATAGCATCCTTTTTCGCTTTTTCTATTGCGGATGTGTTTTCAAGATCAGGAAGAATATTGTCTTTGAACAAGGCAATATAAGTATCAATATCCTCCTCCTTTTCGATTTTGAAGAGTTTCTGAACCTTTACAGCGTACTTTTCGTTTACACCTGCGGCTTTCAAGCCCTTTTTAATAGCATCAATGATTGTCATAACGATTTTCTATTAAAATATAAGGGGAGTAAATTTTTCCTGCTTATATATTTTATTTCAGAATCAAATGCATATATTTGTAATTATGTCAAAGTATAAAATGGATTATATAGAAGATAGACACGAATATTACAATGTGTATATATCTAAGTGTACACAATGCAAGCATTTTAATTTTGATAAATTAAAATGCCCGGCATACCCTAATGGCATTCCTGTTAAGTACCTTGATGGTTCACAGGTACATGACAAAAGAGAAAGCGACCAAAAAGGGGAGTTCGTCTTCCTAAAAGAATCCAATTAACGAGTTTTCGCTTTTGTATAATTCCATCCCATTTTTTCAGATATCCGTTTCCATAATATATGATAATGGACCACTGAAGCCATTGTTGGGGATAGTGTATTATTATTGATTCTAGCAGTAAACTCTACTCTTAGTTTGTTATTCTCCCGATTCACTAGCTTTTCGAATTTACTAATTGTAATTCCCCATCCTTCTTCGGGACGTTTCATAGCGAATGTATAATTAGGTGTTACAGCTCTCATTTCTGATACATTATGAGCTATTGCAAGATACATATCAGCCGGACTGAATGAGTTACCTATTCGTCCCAAACTCTTTTCTGGTTCTTGCCAGCCTCTTGGGTGATTATGTGTGAAAACGCAATCTTTCATCTTTGCACATTCTTCATCCGTAAACGCAACACTATATTTGGCTCCGCGCTTATCGATTACAACATTACCATTCCTGTCAAATAGGACTCCTGTCTCAAAGCTTTTATTCAGGCGTATTTCATTCTCTGTGTTGGTTATTTTGTTATAGAGTTTTCGCTCATTCCATTTTTGTTTAATATTTGCAATTTCAGAATCAGTCTTGATACGTTTAGGTTTAGAAACCTTTATAACTTCATTCGTAATAGGTTGGGAAACTATTTCTCTTTGTAGTCCTCCATCATTGGTAAAGTTATCCTTGTACCAGAAAGCAGATTGTAATCCATCTTTATTTTCGCTGACGAAATCCTTTGCCGCCTGGGGAATATCCGTAATAGTTTGGCCTTGCGGAACTGTGTCATTCAGCAAGAAATCAGCAAAATTTTCCGGCTCCATGGTGATAGGAGTGGCAAAGCAGATACAAAAAGGATGAAAGCCTGTAAACTTGAACGTTTTCGGATATTTACCTACCATCGCATCACAGATCTTGCACGGTCCTCGATTATTGGCCGAGCGATGTATCTCAATACCTAATATGAAGTCTTGTTTGCTCCAACGTTCATAGTCTGCACTCCGGTAAGCTGTGTTCGTCGTTGTTGCAGATGTCCGGAGAGCGTTCTTATATGCAGAACGATAAACGCCTTGTCCTGGGTGGTAATCTTTCATCGGTTGAGACAAAACTAATTCGTCTTTCTCATTCCGGATCCTGCGAAAGCGTTTTTGGGGATTTTGCAAAATTTGCCGTATATCACTACTGATTCCGTTTGAATTACGTCCGGCAACTACGCCGCTATCAAGATAGAATTCGAGTTGCGATTTCGTCTGCTGTGTAATATTCCAGACTCTATCAGATAATTTGAATCCGTTAGCGTCTATATCATTTTTTAGAGCTTCAAATGCAGATAGACTATGGGTAAACATTCCATCTTTTGTTGCACAGGAAATAGACATTCCCTTGATGAACTGGGAAATAAAATCATCATTCTTTCTTTCTGCTCGTTCCCAACCGTCCTTTTGAAATGCAGAGATATTAGCATATAGCATTGATTCAAGATTCAGCAGTTCCCGGTCAACTGCACTCTCTATTCCCTGATTGCTTATCCATACATTGTTTTTCCCCGCATCAAACCATTTACGGAGATACGGGGAAACAGAAAGTATAAACTGATTAAAGATATTGGCTATTACGGCCTGCTGTGCAGCAACTTTCTGTATGTGCTGTTTGTCGTAGAAAGAAAGTCCGGGCATAGCTTAGAAAGTTGCTCCTATGAGTGAATTATTCTGTGCAGTCTCTTTCTCATCATTCTTCTTACGATTCAGTTCCGCTTCCACATCATCTGTATAGGGCGAATTTTTAATAATCGTCTCTTTACTATTGAATTGAGAAGCAGTTTCAAGGTTCTTGAGTTCTTCCGCCAAATCCTGTGGGAGAATACTACCAAACTCTACCTCAATGTAGTTGTCATTTAGCTGTGATGCATATTTTGTATGTGTAATATTTGCCATTCCTGCTTGGACGATTGCTACTGTTCGTTGAACAACTGGACCAAATATTTCCATCTGTTCAGTAGCTTTTATCTCTGCATCAATCAGCATAAAACGACGTGAAGTGCCGCTAAGGTTGCCAAGTCCCATTAGTTTATTTATAGACAAGTCCGGACTGGAAGCTCCGGAATGTATTGCATCATCCAATTGGTTTAGTTCAAGTGTAACGGATTCACAAGATTGTTGCCATGCAAGATAATCTGCATCACCGTGATACGATGTACCAGTATCTGAATCAACCTCCATACTGAAGTTCAATTCCTTACCAACCGTTTCTTTGCTCGGAAGGTTAGCTAAACCATAAGTTTTCAGTATAGGTTCAGAAAAGTAATCATTAGTATCTGATAGCCGGGAAAGTCTCATTTCTTTCTTGTCAATCAAATTAGCAACATCTTCCCAATCCGGACAATCGACCTCGGCATATACTACCGGAATCTTGCCAAAACGATTCTTTATCTTTTTCACTTGCCATACACCGTCCATGATACCGGAGTAGATAACATCTTTCGTATAGATTTTCACGCATTCGCAAGTACGGCCATTGACTTCTGCATTGTATTTATAGAGAAAACCGTCCATATCGTCGTCCTCATCAAAGTGTGGATAGAATTCACATTCGACATTACTATCCTTGGGAGTAGAAAGAATCTTAACTTTCAACTGACTTTTTCCATCGTTCTTGGTAACAGGATAGAATACAATAGCAGCCTTGGTTTCAGACAACACTTTGCGAGCAAACTCTTTCAATACAGATTGCATCTTGAGTTTTCGCTTATAGACTTTTTTGAACTCGCAGATCCCGTCGTTCGAATCTTCTGCTGTGATAGTCATTTCACCACCAAATAGAAAAGCAACAGAATTACGAACGATCTTTTTAGGTAGGTTGGTTACGACCTTAGCTACATCGACAGTCTTGTCTTCTAGTCTCTTTGGCTTTTCGGCTCCTGTTTCGGGGTCAACTTCTACTTCTGTATCTGAATATACAGCAATCTTTTTAGGCTCCCGATACCCGACAGATTCTTTACGTCGGGTTCTGTCTCCATTGTATTCCTCCATATATTCACGAGGATTACGATTTTCACGGGTATCAACGCATAAATCACCTACTATGCTACCGAAATCTTCATTTTTCAGAATATCCTTAATGTCTGGCATATACTTTTCTTTTAAAATATACGCCCTAGAAGTATTTCCTGAAGTGGTAAGATAACATTTTTCAAAATTCATAGGTGTTTTCTCGGATATAGGCTGAATCATTTTGTATTTTCGCAGAGCGAGGCAGAGCAATATCGAATTAATTTTTAATTCGGTATATTATGTTTTGTAGAAAAAATAACAAGAGAAAGAAATTAGGTATAGTCACTCTGTATCTATTGATCCGATTAAAATATTGGATGTATAAAGAACAAGAAAAAGGTAATCCAGTCTTACAACTTTTATTGATGCTAGTTGATTTTTTCAGTAATTAATATTTGATTTAGGCATGAATGAATATAACTATCCACGCCCTACCTTACGAGTAGATGTTTGGAACTTCAAGCCAAGTGATTCTGCAAATTCTGCAAGAATTGTCATTCCGTCCGGAGCGTCGTCGTGAGCGTTATCACCTTCACGCTTGTAGCTAGTGAGTGACTTCATAAAACGCCAATAATCCGAACCTTTAGGGTATTCTGATTCGTCTAAGAATACACAATGCTTCTTTATCCAGCCAGCCTTCATAATGATACGTGTTTCCTTGTGCTGGGTTGTTGGCCGGGCTTGTATAACACACGATTTCTTTTTTGATGTAACAAGCTTACGCACATTGATAGCAAAGATACGACCACCATTATTTGACTCAATGCGTAGCTGATCGCACTCGGTATCTATTACCATTTGTGCCAGGCGCGGTTCTGTAACTTCAACAGGATCCTTTGTGAAAAGAATATCAGTAATGAAATATTTCGGTCCGAACACCTTTGCGAATGGTGCGCAGAAATCATCATCTCCTTTATCGGCTGTATCACAAG
>ERZ824473.1938-NODE-1938-length-26716-cov-5.765875_pt1 | contig 26716 bp, 22 predicted proteins | sample MGYA00519874_ERZ824473 | MGnify/ENA primary metagenome ERZ824473 (study PRJEB31778, sample SAMEA3449151) | human gut metagenome | biome: human gut; feature: human-associated habitat; material: faeces | place: United Kingdom | collected 2010/2012 ... | reverse complement strand
TCAATACTGCGGACAAAATGAACAGTCTGTTGGTCAATGCCCTACTTGCAACTGGTCAACTGAAGGCTGGGCAGGAATACGATTTTGACTTTGACCATCAATTCATAGAGACGGAAAAGTATGACGCAAAGCGCACCTACAAGAAGTTCTTGAGCTACAGTCCTGGCGTTGCGGTCATCGGCGACGTGATTGTCGGCATTGAGAACAGGGATGGCAATACCAACGTGCGCTTTAACCAGAAAGAGACTTTGGGAAGAATCTTCAAGCGGCTGGAGGCATCGGGAGTGCATGTTGCTCGTGCCCGCATGGATTGCGGCTCGTGCTCGGAAGAGATTGTGGGAATGGTGGAGGCCCATTGCAAGCATTTTTATATCCGCGCCAACAGGTGCTCTTCCCTCTACGACACCATGTCTTCCTTGACGGACTGGCAGTCTGTCGAGATCAATGGCATCGAGTTTGAGTTGAACTCCATCCTTGTTGAGAAATGGAAGGGAAAGTTGTATCGTCTTGTCTTAAGGCACCAACAACCATGCGAGCGGGCTTGGTGCCTGCTCCGCAATGGCTGTTCCTCAGACGCTTGTTGTATTCTTTTTCGATCTTGGCTCAGAGAAGGCGGTCGGCAAGCTTGACCCTGCGGTTGGACTTGCTCAATCCCGAGAGAGACTCTTGGAGTTCAAACAAGTCGTTTATACGGTATTGTGAGTGGTATTTCATGTCGCACTTACGAGTTTTAACACATAAAAGTAAGCATTATATCTGAACTGAGCAAACATTTTGCAAGTTAATTTCTTAGTTATCAATAATTTGTCTTAAATTAGTAGACCCTAATTATTAGATGTACGCTCTCGTTTTGCTACTCATACAGTTTGGCAAGCTCAGCCGTACGTTTTTTAAACTCACTCCTCACTTCATCAGGACCAACAATCTCAAGACCAGCTCCCATTTGCAGAATGCGACCTATAAATTCATTGTTTAACTCCACATAGACTGTAAACTCGCCATATTCTCCGTCTTCATGCTTACCGAAAGGGATGGTTGTCTGCTGGCTTTGGTGAATAGGCTTCGTTTCTGTCAGTTTAAACATATAATTGCTATGAGCTCGCACACGAATCGTATATGCCGTTGCACGCTTATAGTGAGTTACGCCAACAAGATTCTTAAATAAATCATCGTAGTATCCTTTTGGTGCTGACTGGTATGTCACGCCATTACATGTTTTCGGCTTCGCACATATCCTATCTAAGGCTATATTGCAAATTTGCATAGGTACATCACCTTTCTCATAGCCGAACAAATACCACCTTCCATTAAATTCCTTCAACATATGGGGATGAATGATCTTTGTTTGGCATTCCTTATTGTATGGTTTGTATTCTATCTGCAGGACTTTCTTTTGAATGATTGTTTCATAAAGAAACGGCAGCAGTTCTATATTCGTTAGCTTTCTATCCAAGCTGGCACTCAACACCTGTTCGCCATCTTCCTTTGTCTTCTTAATTTCGAGAAGGTCTTGACATTCCTTGAAGAAGTATTCCAGCCATGATTCAGGAAAGAACCCGGCAGAGTCTTGACAGAATTGCCAATACGTTTTCAAATCACAGATAACCCTACCATAATTGTACAAGTCGGACAAGGGATCGTCTATATTGACCTTATATCGAAAACGTTGATTGCGATTGTTACCTTCTACTTCTATGCTGCCTTCACCCACTTTTTCAGTAATAAGCTGCTTTATCTTACCGAAAGATTTTTTAAGCTCTCCGTAGTGCTCTTCTTTCGATGGATTCTCGCATGGCTCTCCAAGATAGTCACTCATTATCTCTGCAAAGGTAACCCACTCACGACTCATGAGTCGCTTGTAGATTGCCCGTGCAAAAATCGCTTTATAACTATCTCCATTAAAAATATTACCTTTTGCTTGACGCATCTTGCCATTTGTTTAAATAATGTCTAACCCCACCAATCCTTTACAGATTCCACGGCATCCTTACCAAAAACTCTCACATTACCATAGACCTCATTCTTCATATTCAATATGGTTTCCAATTTTCCATTTCCTTTTCCATCAACGGATATACAAGCACAGAAATCAGGATTCCCTGTACCGGTAAAATCAATTGGTAATAAATATTGAAATGGATTACCCACTTTTTTCTGATTGAAATAAAAATTTAATGGCAATTGATTAAACTGATTATCTTTTTCTGCACTCTCAATAGCCTTACTAATAGCCTCCATCATTGCTTTCTTGTATTTTTTAAATTCATCTGTTCCATTTTGAACAGATTCTAAAACTATCTTTTTTTTGCCGTTCAAATTAACATACTTACCAGGACATATACCATAAAGAATCCTAAAATATTCATCAGGAATATTATCCACCCCATCAATTAAAATATGAAGCCTTGTATCCTCATAATTTCCATTTTCATTCTGATTATAGTTATTATATTCATCGTTTGAAAATCCTTCTATTTTCTTTATTGCTTCTGGAATACCTTCATTAGAATAACAAAAGCACTCCTCAAATGTTGACTTTATTATTAAATCGTTTAAACAATTAATATTTGATTCTTGAAATTCAGAATAAGTCATAACACGTCTATCGATAGTATTACCATCTTTCCTTTCGCAAACTATAAACAACCCTTCTTTACTGCCATTCTTCTTATATTTGCTATACAACCCAGTAAAGAAAATTGCCAATTCAGATTTTGCATATACATTCAACGGCTTTGGCTCATGGTCTGATGTAGAGTCTGTACTATAGCCTGACATAGAGTCTGATATATATTTAGAAAGCTTATAAAAATACCAAAGATAATTACGTAAAGCATAGATATCCCAATATTTAAATGGATCTTTCTCTACTTTACGTAAAATATCATAATATAATTTAAGAACGTTTACATCTCGAAATATAGGATCCCTTGGTTTGGTCTGTTTGGTTTCGGTATCAAGATTCTCAAGTTGCAAAAAGCAAGACAGTGAATTATACTCAATCGTAGTCTTCTGTTTCATAAAATCATTTTGTTAATAATTCAACAATAACCTCATGCCAATATCCGCATAAGAACCCTCCTGAAGGATGGACAACAGGTAAAACCTTAATCGTATGACCATCTATCTGATAACTCCAAATGTTAATTTCAATACTCGGCATATATTCAGCTTCCAGTACATTTTCAGAAGGTAAATTCAGAAAAAGCCTACGCCCCCAAACTATTATATAGTCTGGTTTATATTTCTCTAAAATGGCAAAGAAGGGTTTCTTAGCTTCCTCATAGTATTTTTCACCTGCCATTCGTGGTCCTTGCAATGTACGTTGGAGGTAATTATAGAACATCAAACGACTCCAAATGCTATTACTATCGATATTTGCGTCAGCATTAGCCAATGCATGTTCAAACTTAACGAAGGTTCTCATCCAACTATACCGTTCTTCAGAATTTAAATAGCAATCCAGAACATTTCTTGTAAACGATGATAGTTTTTCGTCACTTAAACCTTCATCACAATAGTGGCTTTCTCCAAGAACCAGCACCTTCTTCCCCGGCTTTGCTTCCGTTCCAAGCACAAGGTTTCCTTTCTCGTCAAAGGATATGCCATGCTCATAATTATCGCCCACAAAAGGTAAGAACATAACGCCAGCCTCTTGCAACTTACCATCTATCTGTTTGCCTTCAATCATATCTTAAACATTTTTCTTGTTCTATAATGTTAGTTTATAACATACAGAGGTTCATCCCTCTGTTGCTTGCAAAGATACAACATTTTGTCGGTATAACAAAATATTATAGCTCAATGTTAGTGCCACACCACGTATGACACTAACACTCAGTTTGATTTATGAGAGCAGACCTTGTATCACCTTATGCCAATAATCCCATGAATAACCACCAGAAGGATGATATACCGCTACTACCCTAACTCGCTTGCCATTGCTCAAGAGATAATATCCAGTAGCTACATAACAACCGTCCACTACGATGTCGTCACCATCCTGCCATCGTTCGTTTGGCATATTGTTCCATAGTCGCTTACCCCAAACGATAATACATTCAGGTTCATACTTATCTATAACCTCAAAGAAAGCATTGGCTGCCTGTTTGTATTGCGCTGACGTACCAGCCTTACGAGGACCAGTCATCGCCACTTGCAAATAGTCATAGAACATAACAGAATCCCATATATTCCGTCTCAACGCCCAATCGGTCATCTTTCCAACAAGCGACCGTTCGAACTTCACGAAAGTACACATCCAATTCTGACGCTCCTTTCTCTCATCGAGAAAATCACGGAGGACATTCTGCGTAAACTTTGCACACTGCCTACATAGACGGCAGTTGCCGCAGTCGCAGCAACCTCCGTCACAATAGTGACTCTCGCCCAATATCATTGTTCGTTTACCGAACAAGCCTCCTTTGGCATAATACTTACCAATAAAAGGCAAGAAGAAAATGTTGTTTTCCACCGTTGAGTCTGTTTTAGGAAAGATTTACTCTCAATCGAATAATGAGAATATACCACGAACTACCGACGATCCCGCAATGCCACCGACTATGCCGCCAAGCATGCCGTCGACAACAGTTCCTACACCAGGGAATAACGCCGTACCAATAGCAGCACCGAATGTGCCTCCGGCATAACCACCACCTATTCCAGCGGCATTGCTGGTTGTGTTCTCCACAAACTCTCCTGCCGACATCTTGCCGTTGCATAGTTTCACAGCGTCAGGTACGGTCTGTACTGCCATCATAATGCCTCCAGTAACCATGTTGGCACGCATTCCCTTTGCCAATACGTTCTTAGCAGCTTGTCCCACTACCTCCTTACCTACAAGAGCAGAGGCTGTTCTTTCCACTACTTGCTGACCGACTTGCGTCTTACAAGTCGCATCAAGTATGGTTCGAGCGGAATGTGTAGCGGTAGCAGCTATGGAACGGCCTACGGTGGTACGCAACAACTGTTGAGTACCTACTCCCACAGCTAATGAGGTAGCACCAGACTTCACCATTTGCGTAGAAGCACACTTCAATGCTTCAGCATGACTCTTGCCATTGCGCAAGGCATTGGCATACCCTAAAGCGAAAGAAAAACCACATGTGATGGAACACGACACAGATTGTGTCTTGATGTCAAACTTGACCGAATCCAACGTACCAGCCTTGGCAATGTTGACTGCTTGATCGTAGGTACACGTTCCCTTAACAACAATGTCTTTCGCCATTGCAGGGTCACTTACACCAGGGACTTCACCAGAACGTATCTTTTCTGCCATCAGCCGAACACACTCGTCGTATTGTTCCTTGGGTACCTCCAGTTTCATCTTGCCATAACGATATGAGCCGTCGGAGAAAGCTGCACCAATAGTCTTTGAAGGAGAGGCACAATACTTCGTCTGAATCTCGACACCGTTACTGATACGGTCGGCACCATTTAGGCTGTTGTCACGGCCTACTTGATCCACCCTCTTGCCAGAAAGGCGGTCAGCCATAGCATTGGCATCCTCTGCAGCCCATCCGTGTCCCTGCTTGTTGCGGTAACGCGAATACTGCATGTAATTGTTAGTTGACTGTGCGCTACTGGTTGCAGACGCGCTGTTAATCACAGTCTTGATGTTGTTCTTTGCCATATATATAATGTTTAATAGTTATTCACAATGGTAAATCTATCTGCATAGCTTCCATACAAGCATACACCTGCATAGAAGCTATGCCAGATGACTTAGAAGAAAACGCGACCTCTTAGCAATGATGGAATAGTCCTGGTACAGACCAAACCAATGCCTCCGAGCACCGGAGCCGCTGGAACTAGTACGCTAGCTACTGCTGCGCAAGCACAAGCTACATGCACGGCTGTCATCACATTCTCACTGTTAACTACACTCTGTTTTCTCTTGTTTTTTGCCATGAATTGTTGGTTTTGTGTCAGCTTAAGCAAGCATATATACCCACTCGTTGCCAACGGTTTAAATAATTAATTAAATATAAATAGTAGAACCCAACGTTTCATGTATCCATACAACACAGATGTCGTTAATGTCAGTCATTCTGAATATCCTCAATATGTCAAAGAACTCTACAGTCTTTACGACTTGATTTCTGATGCAAAATTACTCATTTATCCTTTAATGGCAAAACATTCGAACAACAATATTGGTACCATTTAAATATATTTTCGGCACCATTCACAACAACAATATAACAGAAGACTTGCCTATTTAGGGTCCGCTAATTTATCTTGCCCCAGCTGACTTGTGGCGAGGATAAAACTCCCACGAGGTCGTCGATGGTGCTGAGAGCTCTCTTTTTGAGGGTCTCCAAGCCTGTTTTTGCGAAAACGAGACTGAGTTCCGACAATGGGGCGGAGATGCGGCTGGTAGATGCTGATGATGCGGTCGGCGCAGCTGCGGACATTCTGCTCGAACATCATCTTCTGCTGCTCGTACATCTTGAATGCTGCCTCCAGGCACTTGTAGTCATGGCGGCTGAAACAAGAAAGAAGACGGCCCGCCTGTTTGCCCAGAAAATCGAGAAATATCTATGCTTTTCCCCTTATCACCTCAAATACCTTTCCAAGATGATAAGTAACCAAGCCATCCTCATAGGTAGTATCCAATACCTGAACCACGGCACTATCCCTATCCGAATGATAACCCACATAAAATCTTATTGCATCGAAACGACGGAGATAACGCTTGCCATCAGCCTCATCAACATAAGTATATTTGTTAAGCGTGGTCTGCTTCAGCGAACGGTACTCCTCGGTCTTCACACCAGATAGAATCTCCTCGAAATACTGTTTTTCGATAATCAGCGTCAAAACCTTCAAGCCCGACAGATTTAACTGAGACTCCTTCTTCTCTATCCGCTGCTCCAGACATTGCTGTTCCTTATTGTAGGCAAAGTAGATGATAGTACCATTCATGATTTTCTGAATGATGCTGTCGATGATTTCCAGCGGCACCTGATACCACTCTGTAGCCTCATGCATCTCTCCCTTATCATCAGCCACCCTGAAACGGAAGTTCACCGTCTGCAACACCTGATGCACCAGGTCCTCAAACTTCTGGGAGTGCATGTTCACTATCTTGTAAGTGCTTACTATCTCTACAGGCGCCATCAGGTAAGTAGGTTCATGCTCAGCATTGGCCACACGCTCCTCCACCCGATTCGTAGAGAAACCTATTTTATAGAGATTCTTGATGTTCCGAATTTCCGGATTCTCAGATTTCGAACGAAGCACGTAGATATAACCCGTCACCTGGTCTTCCTGCTTCACATCCTCTGCATTGAAGAAAGGGGCATCTGCCTCCTCCAAAGTTTCGGTGATGGCATAACCACTTGCCACCACACTCTTGCGAAGTGTTTGGAGATAAATATCCGACTCCGTACCATTTTCATAGATACAGCGGGTTCTGCCATCGGGCAAACCATTAGTACCCTTTTTCTTCTCAATAATCTCATATAACAAAACCATCTGACCATCTACAAGATAATAGCGTCCTGCCAATAAGCTCGTCGTTTTCGAGATTCTCTGCAACTGTCGCTTCCCGGTCTTCAAATCCTGATGCACCTGTTCGAAGAGAGGCTTAAACCGTGCAAAATCCTCACACAGTTTTCTTTGCGCCACATGGTCGGGCACATCCTTCTTCTGAGCCATCACGCCTTTCATGTCAGCAGGCACATCGAAGAGCTTTGCCTCCTGATAGGAAACATCCATCAAAGGGTCGTTGAATATATCTTCTAATTCTTTATCTATATCCATATCACTATATATAATAAGGTGAAATAATATAGCCTATCCCAACAGATGATACTCATCATACTGTCTGAGGCTATCTGTTGCCTTGGTTCGCAGCGCCTTGAGCGATGCTGCAAGCAACTTTTCTTTCAAGCCACCATCTGCTGTGGGTTCGCTACCATGCTCTGCCACCCACTTGTTGACTTCGAGCAATTTCTGCGCCAGCCTGTCATCAGGCGTTGGCGCCTTCGGTTTCGGACGTACATCCGCCAACAAGGGGTCATCAAATATTTTTAATAGTTCTTCTGGCCAATCCATCTTTTTTCTTTATTGAGTGTTAAGAATTAAATTACTTTTCCGGCTCAAACTCCAATCCCATCATTTTTCGAATTTTCAGGTTCTTGAGTTTCTGGAATGCAGCAGCCAGTTCCCTTACCTTCGGGTCAGGGGCGTTGATGTCTGGGCGTTGACCGTCATGTTCAGCCACCCATTGCTTATAGGGTCCCTTAAACAGCATCATCGCCTGCTCGATAGTCATATCGAACTTCTGTTCAGCCATCGTGTCCTGGATAATCTTCAGAGTCTGCTTATCCACATTCTTCGACAGCACCTCGTAAGCACGCTGGAAAGGATTGATGGAATCAATCAAATTGATACTCAACTGATTGATATTAATCATTCGGTTTGCCAGTTTGATGAGGCGATTGCCTTCCGACTCCTTCTCTTCGTCGTTTGCCGAAGCATCGAAGTCGATAGGATTACCCTTATCATCCACCACTTCACCACCCTTGACAAGGGTATCAAGCAGCAGGCGCTGGCGAACTTCTTCCACTTCGTCCTCGCTCAAATCCGGATACTTTTCACGAATCACCTTCGGAATCAGCGTCTTGGTGATGGTTTCAGCCGTAGTACTTCCACTGATGGCTTTCACCATCAGGTCGTCTTGCAAGATAGAAGCCTTCAGATCATCCAACTGCTCTTCTACAATCATCTTCGTCTTCTCGCTCGACAAAGGTTTCAAGCCCTCTATCACCAGGGTACGGGCATCCAGCGGATTGCCCGCATCGTTATCCACATCCTTCACTGTCTTGAAATGCCAACTAGGCGCCATTACCTGCTCCATCAGAAGCGAAGCCGTAATGGCTTTCAGAAAGTCGTTCACCGCCACCTTCACATCGGGCTGATTGGCATCAGGCATTCCTATCATGTTCACAAACTTTGCCGTTTCCTTGCCTTCGCAATCACGGGTGCATCTTCCTATAATCTGCACCACTTCGGTCAGCGAGCCACGAACACCGATGGTCAGACATTCCTCGCACCATTGCCAGTCGAAACCTTCCTTGGCTGTACCCAGGGCGATGATAATGTCTACATCATCACGCTTCTTTATTCGTTGTAAATATCCCTGCACCAGGTTGCGGGTCTCGGCATGGTCTTCCACCAAATCGGCAACCTTCAGCAGTCTGCCGTCCTTGGTTCTGATGTGATAGATGCCGCCATTGTTGTAATCCCGTTCTTCTACCTTACCGATAATCTTGATGATTTCATCCACCTCCGTGTATTTACCCAAACCGCTGGATGCACGGGAGTTGACACTCGGAATATGAATGATGGTCTTCTTGGTAGTATCCAGCACCTCAGCGATATGGTCGAGATAACTGCCATGATAGAAGTGATAGCCCAAGACGAGGTTCTTGAGATAGCGATAACCATTGAGCTGCTGATAATAGTTGTAAGTAACCGGAAAGAAACGGGCCTCATCCTCTGCCCTCAATACCGGAACGCCATCGCCTCGGAAGTAACTGCCCGTCATGGCAACAATATGGCCGGTGGAATTGTTCATCACTCGGCGCACAATATCGCCCAGTCCGCTGTTTACATCAGCACTAGTATGATGAAACTCATCTATCGCCAAGAGGCAATCATTAAACTCCTCGTCACTTATTTCCTTCATACCGTTTCTAAGAGTAGCATGGGCGCAAACCAGGATATTGCTTTTATCTTGATGGAAGAATTTCTTAAAGCGTACTGCCTTCTCTTTCTCGTCGGTAGTATCGCAAAGATTATACCGTTGCGCCACCTTCCAGTCGGCAAAGAAGCCATACTTCATCAGGTCGGTGTTTTGGAAGGAGCGGCCGATACTCTTTTCCGGCACAGCCACCACTACCTTCTTGATGCCCTGATTCTTCAGCTTATCCAGGGCGATGAACATCAAGGCGCGACTCTTGCCAGATGCAGGTGGCGCCTTGATAAGCAGAAAACGATGGTTGCGGGCTTCGTAAGCCTTGGCTTGCATCTCTCGCATACCGAGTTCATTGGTATTACTCGATTTACCCGTTTGCTGATATTTGATATCAACGATGTTATCATTTATCTTGTTCATAAGCCTTTCTAATTATTACTTGTTAGCTGTCATTTTCTCGTAGAGTTTGAAGAGACATTCCAATCGAGCCTCATCATTTGGGAACGGAGCGCCAGGATAGCAGCTTTCTACGATAGCATCCAGTTCCTCATGTGCAGCACGCAAATCCTCCGGCATCTTTTCCGGGTCGTAAAGATCTGCAAGCGTCTTCTCGGGATAGTTTTCACGAGCCAGAAGCACATTCGTTGCCGCATCTTCTATCTCAGACTTCTTTGTGTCGGAGATGGATGGGAAGGGGAAAGTATTGTAGCAGAGACCTGCGGAATATCTGTAATCAGTCTTTAATCTGCCTCCTACAGTACGAACCCATACCATGTGCATCTCGCTGGTGAGGATGCCAAATAGCCATAATGATGCGTCATAGATGGCGAAGGCTGAATCTGAAATAACAGTTCCTTTGTCCAAGAACCCCATAGGAATGTACTTTCGCCTTTCAGACGATACACGAGGAATGATAATCTTGTCTCTATCTAATATCGGATGCTCTCTAAACTGATAAGGTTTTTCTGCCAATTTCAAACAAGCAGCATCAGTACTATCCAACCGAAGTTCTTTAGTTCTTTCTACACGCCTAGCAATTTCTTCATTTTTCAATGCCTCATCAGCATCCTGTTCGTCTATCCACAAACAGTATCTAGGCTTCCCATTTATAAATTCTTCAGAACCATACATCATTCGCAAATACTTAGAGAATGATGAATATTTGGCTATAAAATCTTCATATTCAACTTTGTTGAACAACAAGTTACCATTATCATAAGGCATGCAGCCAAAGCATAATTTCGGATAGCCATCAGGTGTATGAACATCCTTATGTACTATCGTTTCTGTTCCTACAGATAAATAAGGATTTATCACAGAAGATTCTATTTGTTTGTCGGAGGTAAACAATAGTTTCTTATTATTACTCTTATTGAACACCCCAACAATCACAACAGTAACACCGGCATTATATTTTGCATTGTTGGTCCATTTGAAAGAAGTATAAGCAAAAGCTATTTCTTCATTCATTTTCAAAATTTGAGGCCAAAGAACAGATACTTGTTCTCCTTGGCATATTGAGTTTGTACTCACATAAGCGTACTTGGCTTTGGATTCATGAATATATTTTGCTCCCAAATAGAACCAGATTGTGATATAATCCAGTATCTTACTATTCTTTAATTTACCAAAGACATAGCTTATATCTTCTTTCTGCTCTTTAGTTTGCAATTTGCTTCCCAAATACGGCGGATTACCAAATACAAACACTTCTTCATCCTTGGTATGTGGGCATACTACCTCCCAATCCATTCTACAAGCATTACCACATTTTATCTGGTCGATATTATGCAAAGGCAAGGCAGCAACATTCACACCGAAATCGGCGTGAAACTTGTTGTTCATCTGATGCTCGGCAAGCCAAAGCGAAAGCATGGCTACCTCGTGAGGGAAGTCGAGAAGCTCTATTCCATAGAACTGCTCCAAACGGATGCACGAACCATCGATAAAATCGAGCATCTGCTCTGGCGTACATTTCTTGCGAAGATGCAGAATATCCATTTCGAGCAAGCGCAACTGCTTATAAGTGATAATCAAGAAATTACCACTACCACAAGCTGGGTCGAAGAACTTCATCTTGCTCATTCTTACCATCAACTTATTGCAACCATTAATGATTGGTCGACACTCTTTAATAAACTGATTTTGAGACAAAGCACTCATATCAAGCAGATTCTTCTTCTGCTCGTAAAACTCTTCCAGTTTCTTATACACCCCTTTCAAATCATCCATAAAGAGTGGATTGATTACCTTCATGATATTAGGCACACTGGTGTAGTGCATACCTTCCTTGGCACGCACATCAGGATTCACCACCGCCTGAATCATACTACCGAAAATATCCGGATTGATATCCTTCCAATCCAAATCGCCGCTTTCGATGATAATTTTTCTAGCCTTATAACCCATCTTTGGGATAGGAATGTCTGAGGCAAACAGACCGCCATTCACGTAAGGAAACTGATTGATTTCCTTGGTAAGTTCTTCCGAACGCTCCTTGTTTGGCACATTCATCACCTGGAATGCCTGACCTAGCATCTCGCCGAGATCGGAACCATCTTTCTTGGTAAATTGCTTGATAAAGTTGGTAAAGAGATTTTCGGCAAAGATACCTGTATCTTCGGCAAAGAAGCAGAAGAGCAAACGGGTGATGAAGATGTTAAGGTCGTGCAAGTCGTCATCACTATTATATTCGTTATAAGCACGAATCTCATCATGCAGTTTGGCAAGTTTCTCGGCAGCCTTCACATCGGCTGGGTTTTCTGCCGTAGTGTGTACTCGCTCTACGTTCATCAAAGGATAGAAGAAGCCAAAGTCGCTGTGCATCTTGACGAGTTTCTGCTCGTAAGTATCATTCTCACGAGTATCATAAGCAAGGAGGGTTTCACCATCGCTCACCGCAATAATCTTTGGTGCAGCCTTCCTTACCTGAGCATCAGCCTTCAAAGCCTCCAACCTGGTGGTAAGATGCAACGTATCTATAGCCTGATAGCAGAACAGGCCTTTGATAAGCAAGCCATCAAAGGCCTTCAAGATACCCTTTCCTTCCTTGTATCTCGACACATCCTTTTCGCTTTTACCAAAAGCCTTCAGTATCTCGTAGCCAACCTCAGAGGCTGGCACCACTTTAGTTTTGAACGATTCTAATCGGGATTCGATTTCCTTATAGCTGAGTTGCAGTTTCTTTGCCATAGCTTCCGTTGCCGATGGAAGCATAGCAAAGCCTTGCCACCCTATTACTCCACCGATTCCCGAAAGCAGAAACCATCTGATTTTAAAAGACTATTTTGATTCTAGTCCAGCCTCATCGTAAGATAAGGAATTGGTTAACTAATTAGCTATCAACAGAAAAGGCGTAGGGAATCTATCACTTACATTACCCTTGCCTTTCAGGAACCTCGCATGAACCCAGGGAACAAGGATAAGAAGCAACAGATGCCTACGCCTAACGGGTATATATATGATAGCACAGAGCGTACCCCTCCTGACGAAGGGGCACACCTATGCCATGTGTATATACACAGTGGGTAGACGCCCACTGCTGTCTCCCTCTGATTCCCATTTGAAATTTGCGAGGTTTCGAAAGGTCAGAAGAAAACGTAGAGAACGTCTTTCTTAATTATGATAGGCCAAGCCATGGACTTTTACGTAGCCAGCGACGCATCGCCAGCCATCCACAGCAAGGCAACTGCAAAAGTACGAAAAAGAATTGGGATTTGCAAGAAAGTCAGAAAGATCTTACAAATCCCAATAAAATAGTTGATGATTTACTTCTAAAGCAGGCATCTTATACTCATACCTAAGCCTCCAGATAGTTCATCATATCCTCCAATGTATCGAAGTTCTTGACATTTCCCTCCTTTACATCAAGGATGGCTTTGTCTAATTCAGAATAAGGCGTTCTCATATGTTCATGCTTCCATTGCTCAATAGTCTTTTCATCTATCAAGCCCTCATCCCACAATGCATCTGCGGCATCAATCGCTTTTTACGCAAAATATCGACTATCTGTCGTCATAACACTATCATTTTAAATAATTACCCATGTTACTTATGAAGCATCACCCCTTCCTCTTCAACATTATTATAAAAAGGACTGCCTTTTTTGCTGTTCCAATCCTTCATCGAATACACTATCGGATGAATCATCTGATTGATTTGCCAACCCAATTCCCAAAGAGGATAGGTATAATTGTCATGATCCTGCTCGTCTATCTTATCCTTGTTCAGAAGCACAAGGATGTCCCAGTCGGAATCTGCCTTGGCATCCCTTCTGGCCCTTGACCCGAAAAGGATAACCTTGGCATCTTTCGGCATAATCGACTCCGCTTTCTTCTGAATCGACTTGAGTACCTCGTCTTCAAGATGTTCCCTTGTTACTGTTATCATAACACTACCATTTTAATTACACCACAAAAATACGAAAAAGAATTGAAACCAACAAATATTCTGAGAGATTTTTGCATTTATTCTTTTCTCTTCACCCAAACCTTGTGGCTGCCGCTGCCCTTCGAATCTATCGGCGAGGTTCGGTCGGCGGTGATTTCTTTCAGCTCCAGAGAGGCGGCGGTGCGGCTCAGATTGTTGATGCAAGCATAATCAGAGAGGGTAATGAGACCATTGGTTTCTATCACCTCCAGGGCACGGGCGATGCGTTCTTCCCTGGAATAGAGCTGCTTGCGAATCACCTTCACGCCACCCATGTCTCGCTCCAAGTCGCGATCGGTTTTATGCTTCACACTCTTGAGAAATTCAGGAGACGCCTTGAAGTTGATGTCCTTCACGCCCACCTTGCGATACGTCATCTTATCATCTTCACTCTGCATTTCCATAGGCTTATCGTCCTCGAAACCGAGGGAGAGCGAGAAGGTGCCAATGCCTTCTATATTCACATTGTAGCCCATGGAGAGCATTTCTACCAGCATATCAGCCACATCCAGCAATACTGCCTCCGTAGTACTTTCCGAAATACCACGATGGTAGCCCTGCATCCTCTTGATGAACTCTTTCCTGGATAGTGTCCGATAGGTCACTATCTTGGGATAAACTCTGCGCTTGCCCTCATTGCGCATGTCAGTTAACTCTTGCAACTTGTACTTTGCCATACCGATTCCTTTCTTATTAAGATTGTTATCACTTCATATTGAGACAGCCATTACGGTCAAGAGTAATGATGATTGCTCCTCATCATAATAGTACTCATACCTAAGGATAAAAGTATTTATTCCTCGACAAAAGTTCTGTTCAACGTCATTGAACGGACATTCGAAGACGTTGAACACAGATTCAGTGACGCTGAACACACATTCAACATCGACGAACTAAACTTTCTGATATGCAAAAGTACATATTTTCCTAATAACAACCAAGAATTTTACCAAGATAATCTATCTCAACGGGTGCGACCTTCGCGACAAGGTGTGGCACGACCTTCAGCCAAACGGTTTCACGGAGCCCCGCTTGTTCAATGCTCATGCCGAGCATACACGCAACAGGCAGACCGCCGATGAGAGCAGTCTGCCTGTCTAATTCTATTAATCTAAATGATTGATTGTCTAAAAAAAGTCGCTTGGATTATAGCGGCGAAGTGAGGATGAACTCGCGCAGGACATAGTAGCAGAGGATACCAGCGATGTAGCCGACGAAGGCTATCCAGGTGATCTTCTTCATGTACCACACGAAGGTGATCTTCTCCAGTCCCATGACAACCACACCGGCAGCAGAACCAATAATGAGCATGGAGCCACCGACACCAGCGCAGTAGGCAAGCAACTGCCAGAAGATGCCATCGACGGCAAAGTCGCCAGCCTCAGCCACGGGATACATACCCATACAGCCGGCCACGAGAGGCACATTATCGACGATAGAGGAGAGCACACCGATGACACCCGTGACGAGGAAGTGGTCGCCATTGAAGGCCACGTTGAGTCCCTCGCCGAGCTGGGTCAGCACACCAATCGTCTCCAGGCAAGCCACGGCCATGAGGATGCCGAGGAAGAAGAGGATCGTACTCATATCGACACGGGAGAGCAGGCGCGTCACACGCTTCTGAAGGCCCTCGCGGTTCTTGGCGCGATGGAGATTGCGGTAGAAGACCTCCGTTACCGTCCACAACGTGCCGAGCACCAAGAGGATACCGACAAACGGCGGAAGGTGGGTGATGCTCTTGAAGACGGGAACGAAAAGCAGACCGCCTACACCAACCCAGAACACGACCTTGCGCTGAGCCTCAGAGAAGTCGCTCTCATTCTCCTCGCCCTCGCCATTGTCTTTGACGGGCATCAGCTCGCCCTTGAGCTGATACTGAAGGATGAATGCAGGGATAATCATGGAGACAAGGCTGGGGAGGAGGATCTCGCTGATCACGCCAGCGGCAGTGATAAGACCCTTGTTCCACAACATGATGGTCGTCACGTCGCCAATCGGCGAGAACGCGCCACCAGAGTTGGCGGCAATGATGACCAACGAGGCGTAGATGATACGGTCGTTCTTGTCGGCGACAAGCTTGCGGAGGATCATGACCATGACAATACTGGTGGTCAGGTTGTCAAGAACCGCAGAGAGGATGAACGTCAGGAAAGCAATACGCCACAGGAGCTTACGCTTGCTGCGCGTGTTCATGACGCCCTTCACCCAGTCGAAGCCGCCGTTCTGATCGACCACCTCGACGATAGTCATGGCTCCCATCAGGAAGAACAGAGTCGTAGAGGTACTACCGAGGTGGCGCTCGATGATACTGCTGATGAAGTTGGCGATACCTTCATGGCTCACCGTGCCGTTCGAAAGCACCTCCGCCACCTCATGGGAGATAGTGGGGTCGAACATAAACAGTGTCCAACAGGCCACAAACATCAGCAAAGCCACAGCGGCCTTGTTCACTTTCGTCACGCTCTCAAGAGCTATGCACGCATAACCCAGGACGAAGACGATGATAATCGCAATAGTTAGTGTTGACATGATTATTTTTGATAATTGATTTTCTGCTGCTTCACGGTCATTGATTGATGGGTGCAAATTTACTAAGATATTTCTCACTTACCAAATTTTATACGAAGTTTATTCAGAAAAAATTAGGTACTTAGCCGACTTTGTCGTACATTTGCAGTATGAATCAATCACGGGATATGGAAAAGAAGCATTATGACGTGGTCTGTGCCGTGGTGCGCAGGGGCAACGATTACCTTTGTATGCAGCGACTCAGAAAGGGCCCTGACTATGTGTCGGAGCATTGGGAGTTTCCTGGTGGCAAGGTGAAAACGGGTGAGAGCCGTGAACAGGCCCTCCTCCGGGAGATCCGCGAGGAGATGGACTGGGAGATCTATGTCGGCCGGCAGATAGGACAGGTGGAACAGGAGTATCCCGACTTCACCATCACCCTGACGGCATTCGACTGCATGGCCCGCGACTTCGACTTCAAACTACTCGCACATATCGACTGCCGATGGCTTCGTCGCGAGCAACTGACCACACTAGAGTGGACCGAGGCCGACCGCCTGCTCATCCAGCAGCTGCCATAAGAACCGTGAATCCAATCGACTCTTCATCCATCAAACATCATCAACAACTCATGATTACTGTCAAGGTATCAAAAGAAATAGAATCCGTTTGTCCTCACTTTGTGGGGGCTTGCGTCGAGGCCCAGGTCCTGAACACGTCTTTCTGTCAACCGCTATGGGACGAAATCAACGCCTTGGGCGAACAGTTTCGCAAGGATCTGACCACAGAGAGCCTGAAGCATCTGCCCAGCATCGAAGCCACGCGCCACATCTATCGTCTTTGTGGCAAGGACCCATCGCGCTATCGCCCTGCCTCAGAAGCGCTGATCCGGCGCATGCTGCAAGGAAAGCAACTGTATCAGATAGACACGCTGGTGGATTTGATCAATCTTGCGTCTATCGCATACGGCTACTCCATTGGCGGATTCGACGCGGACAAGTTCCAGGGCGACACGCTCACACTGGGCATTGGGCGCGAGGGTGAACCGTATGAGGGAATCGGACGCGGCACCATCAACATCCACGGATTACCGGTCTATCGTGACGAAGTGGGCGGCGTGGGCACGCCTACAAGCGACAACGAGCGCACAAAAATAGATCTCCATACCACCCACCTGGTCGTCCTCATCAATGGCTATGACGGCAACGAACAGCGGGTGAGCGACAATGCGACGTTCATCCAAGGGCTCCTGCGCAAATACTGCGAAAGCGACGGAGGTAGCTTTTACTTGTATCGGTGACAATAGCATCGCTTAAGGAGAAAGAGGACGGGGAAAGAAAGTTGTTTTTTCATTATTATATATAACATACTGAAGTTTCGCAAGTGGTTCAAGAACGGGCTGAAGGCCCAAAAGCTCCTAGCCCAGGGCATCGCCCTGGGTATAATAGCAATCAGCAAGGCGCCCTGTAAGGGCAAAAGCCTTATATATTGCCTGGATTTTTAAAGCTTTTGCCCTTACAGGGCGACAGGTTTGCGTCCGTAATAACCCAGGGCGATGCCCTGGGCTAGGAGCTACTGCCCTTGCAGGGCGTGTGGAACTTACATGCGAAAGTTGAGTAACATAGACTAAGGAGGAATTTTAGAGATATGAATCCAACGAAACTCAAAGAGATTTCGGAACTGGTCTCGCAGCTTAACGAGGCTTCCGACGCATACTACAACGGTCGGGGAGAGAAAATGACCGACTACGAATGGGACGCAGCCTTCGACCGACTGAAGCAGTTGGAGGCGGAGACTGGCGTGATCCTGCCACAATCGCCTACCCATCGGGTCAGTGCAGACAACCTTGTAGGTCAGAAGGAGGACCACGAGTATCCTGCCTTGTCTCTCGCCAAGACGAAGAAGGTGGAGGACTTGGTCAAGTGGAGTGAAGGGAGACCCGTGTGGCTTTCATGGAAACTCGACGGACTGACGCTGGTCGTGACCTACGATGGTGGTCGTCTGACAAAAGTGGTGACACGCGGCAACGGCCACACGGGCACGAATATCACCCATTTGGCCAAGGCTATTGGCGGAATCCTGCCTTCCATCCCGTATCAAGGTCACCTCGTCGTGCGTGGAGAGGCCGTCATCAGCTACAAGGACTTTGAGCAATTCAACCTCGAAAGCGACGAGGAGTATGCCAACCCGCGCAACCTGGCGAGTGGCTCCATGACACTCAAGGATGTCGAGGAGGTGAAGCTACGTCATATACGCTGGATTCCTTTCACCCTGGTCTATACAGAGGTGGAACTGCGCTCATGGGGGGCACGTATGGATTGGCTCGAATCGCAGGGCTTCACAACGGTTGAGCGAGAACTGATAGTCGGTCCCAACCTCATCAACTTCCAAGAGGTCATCGACAGATGGACAGAACGTGTGACGGCAGGAGTGCAGCCACGAAAGGGCGTGACGCCTTTCCCCTACCCCGTCGATGGTCTGGTCATCGGCTATGATGACACCGACTATGCGGCTACAGGATCGGTGACGGGACACCACGCCACGCGTGCAGGCTACGCCTTCAAATGGCAGGACGAGAGCGCGGAGACACAACTGGACCATATCGAGTGGTCGTGTGCCGCCAGCACCATCTCGCCAGTGGCGGTCTTCCGACCCGTACTGCTTGAAGGGACGACGGTGAAGCGTGCCTCGCTGTGCAACATATCTGAATGTGAGCGACTCGGCATCGGCAACAAGGGATCACGATTGTCCGTCATCAAGGCCAACAAGATTATACCCAAAGTCATTCAGGTGGTGGAGGCCGTGGGGACTTTCGAGATTCCGAAGACTTGCCCTGTCTGTGATGCGCCCACAGAGGTGAGGGAAAGTGAGGTGAGCGGCACGCGCACACTCCATTGCACGAATCCCGACTGCCCTGCCAAGCAACTCAAAAAGTTTGCGCGCTTCGTCTCAAAAGAGGGAGTGAATATCGATGGTCTGAGTGAGCAAACGCTTCAGAAGTTTATCAATCTTGGATGGGTGCGCGAGTATTCCGACCTGTTTCATATCAGCCAACACGCCATCGTCTTGCGCGACATGGAAGGCTTTGGCACAAAGAGTGTCACCAACCTGCTTGCAGCCACAGAAAAGGCGCGTCAGGTAGAGGCACGCCGACTCCTCTTTGCCCTCAACATCCCGTTGGTAGGCCAGGATGTCTGCACCCGTCTGCTCTCTGCCTATCCTCTGGAGGAACTCATCCAGACGGCACGCAACACGCAGGACGACGCCGTCTTTGCTTCTATCTCGGGCATAGGACCGGAAAAGAGCACATCGTTCGTCCGCTGGATGAAGGACTGCCGCCATGCGGAAATGCTTGACCACCTGCTTCCCGAATTGGAGATAACCCAGCCTAACAGCACGCCATCGGGGGCAAGGTGTCAGGGACTAACCTTTGTTGTCACGGGCGACGTGCATCATTACAAAAACCGCAACGAACTCAAGACGTACATCCAAAGCCAAGGGGGTAAGGTGACGGGATCTGTTTCCAAATCTACTTCCTTCCTCATCAACAATGACGTGACAAGCACGTCGAGCAAGAATGCCAAGGCGCAGCAACTTGGCATCCCCATCATTTCGGAAGATGAGTTCATCGAGAGATTTTCAGACCAGGAGTCATAGGAGCTAATATACAGAAGGCTTCAAATCATTACATTTGAAGCCTTCGTCATACACCATAGTCGGTCAAGACTGTCTATATCACAAGCAGTCTTGACCGCTTTTTTTTACTGCTGCGACTGGAAGATAAGCAACTGGTCGAGCACCACCATGGCAGCCATGGCCTCGACGATAGGGACGGCACGGGGCAAGACACAAGGGTCGTGTCGGCCTATTCCTTGCATGGTGACAGGCTTTCCAGCGACGTCAACAGTCTGCTGGTCGCGCAAGAGCGTAGGGGCAGGCTTGAAAGCAACGCGGAAATAGATGTCCTCTCCATTGCTGATGCCTCCCTGGATGCCACCACTATGATTGGTGAGCGGCTTGATGCGGCCGTCGTCTGTCGTGGTCCACGAATCGTTGAGCTGACTTCCCAAAAGGGGAAGCGCATCAAATCCCGAACCATAGTCGAAGCCTTTCGCGGCATTGATGCTCATCATGGCCGAGGCGAGGCAAGCCTGCAACTTGGAGAACTCTGGCTCGCCCAAGCCCGCAGGACAACCTTTGATGACACAAGTGACAGTGCCTCCCACCGTATCGCCAAGAGCGCGAACACGGCGGATAAGGGCTGCCATCTCCTCGGCATAGGCCGGAGAGGGGCAGCGGACGGCGTTCTCTTCTATCAAAGATGGATCAAAAACATCGTGAGCAAGGTCCAAGGGAAGTCGGACGTCACCCACCTGCGAGGTGAAAGCCGTGACGGAAATGCCGTGGCGTCGCAATGCCAATTTGGCGAAAGCGCCGCCTACGACCCGCGAGAGTGTGATGCGGGCCGAAGAGCGTCCGCCTCCGCGATAGTCGCGGAGGCCGTACTTCTTCTGATAGGTATAGTCGGCATGGGACGGACGATAGATTGTGCGATAAGTAGCATAGTCCTCGGGACGAGCATCCGTATTGGGAACAACAAAGCCAATGGGTGTTCCCGTGGTCTTGCCCTCAAAGATGCCACTCAGCAGACGCACCTTGTCGGTCTCTTTGCGCCCCGTGGTGAGCGGGCTCTGACCTGGGCGGCGACGGTCCAGTTCTCGCTGAATGAAGGCCTCATCGACCGCTACGCCCGAAGGCATGCCGTCAATGACGCCACCGACTCCCTCGCCATGGCTCTCACCAAACGTAGTGAGCGTGTAGAGTGTACCAAACGTGTTGCGCATCGCCGGCCCAATGACTGATCATTAGTGGCAGCCGCAGCCACCACCTTCACCATCACCACAATGGCAGCCACCCTCGCCGTCGCCGTCACAATGGCAATCGCCACCGTCGCCACAACCGCCACCGCAGTCACCGCAATGTCCACTGCAATGATGCTGCTTGCTCTTCTCGACGAAGTCGTTGACTTCCTCCTCGGTAGCGGGGCGGTTCTCGATGATGCGTCCCTTGAAATGGAGATCCTTGCCTGCGAGCGGATGGTTCATATCCACTGTCACCGTGTCGTCGTCCACCGAAACGACATAGCCAAGATAGCGCTGACCGTTCTCGTCGGCCAAGGGGATAACGGCGCCAGCAAAGACATTGGCCTCGTCAAAGACGCCATCGGGCGAGAACATCTTCTTGGAGAGCGTGGCACGCCCTTTGGGGTCGTACTCGCCATAGGCATCGGCATGGGGAAGGACAAAATCGTAATCGACCCCCGTCACAAACTCTGCCAAACGGGTCTCGAACGAGGGAAGGAGCATACCTATCTCTGTATAAATAGAAAGGGGCTGGTCCTCGGTGATTTGCTCTTTGAGCACTTCCTGACCATTCTCCTCAATGTACAACTGATAGGTTGCGGATATAAAACGATGTGACATTTTTATTTTCTATTAGTTTGTTATTCAAAATTGCACCGCATCAGCCCAACAGCGTCAGCGAATAAAGATAGACTACCGCGGCAGGAAGGGCCATGAGCGACGAGTCAAAGCGATCGAGCATGCCTCCATGACCAGGGATTACATTGCCACTGTCCTTGACGCCGATGGTGCGCTTGAGGAGACTCTCCACAAGGTCGCCCCACGTGCCAAAGACGCAGACTACCAGGCCGAGCCCCATCCACTGCCACTCATTGAGGACATGGGGCTCAGCTCCTTGATTGACATACCACCCTATCAGGTAGGAGACAACCAGCACGAGCACGCCGCCACCAATGCTTCCCTCCCAGGATTTGCCTGGGCTGACGCGTGGAAAGAGCTTGTGCTTTCCCAGCAAGGATCCAGCACAATAGGCTCCAGTATCATTGGTCCAAAGGAGCACGAAGACGCTCAGAGGCAAAAGCATATCGACCGTGAGCATTCCCTCGGGAGTGGTCTGGAAGGCCAGCACATTGACCATTGAGAACGGGAGGGCAATATACATCTGTCCGAGCATCGTGTAAGCCCAACAATGGAGCGGATTCTCATTCTTGAGATAGAGTTCGGCGATGAACAGATAGATAATCGAAAGAATGTAGGGGATGTACGCACTGAAACCTTCGACGAAGCCCATACGCTGCCCTGCCACTGCCACGAAGAAATAGACTCCCGCCGCCGTGGAAATAAAACGGTTGACACTGATGCCTTTTTGGTCATTGACCAGTCCGCTAAACTCCCATAGCGTCATGCCCGTGATGACTGCAAAGAGGACGACCATATAATGGGGGCGCGTGAAGCCAAGCACCATGATGGCTACAAAGAGCGCACCAAAGATAGATCGCGTGATCAGATTTTTCTGTTTTTCGCTCATCATTCCTTCTCCTTATCCTCTGTGTCGTCTTCTGCGTGGTCGTCTTTCTCGGCCTCCGCCTTCTCATGCTCCTCCTGGGCCTTTCTGACCGCCTCGGGCATGTTCTCCAGTCGCAACTCGTTCTTCTCTTCCTCGGCCATCAACTCCTGCGTGCGGCTCGACCAAGGACGCTTGCCGAAGATGCGCTCCACATCCTCCGCCATAACGACCTCCTTCTCCACGAGCAACTGGGCCAGCTGGGCGTGTCCCTCCTTGTGTTCGTCAAGGATCTGCTTGGCGCGATCATACAGCTGGTTGACTATTTTCAGCACCTCTTCATCGATCAGACATGCGGTCTTTTCGCTGTAAGGCTTTTGGAAACCATACTCGCTGTTGTCGTAGTAGCATATATTGGGGAGCTTGTCGCTCATACCATAATAAGTCACCATGCTAAAGGCAGCCTTCGTGGCACGCTCCAAATCATTCATGGCTCCCGTCGAGATATGACCCGTGAAGAGTTGTTCGGCGGCACGTCCTCCTAAGAGCGAGCACATCTCGTCGAGCATCTGTTCCTTGGTGGAAATAGGACGTTCCTCGGGCATGTACCAAGCTGCACCGAGGGCTTGTCCACGCGGCACGATGGTCACCTTGATCAGCGGGTTGGCAAACTCGCAGAACCAGCTCACCGTGGCATGGCCAGCCTCATGGATGGCGATAGTACGCTTTTCGTCCGCTGTCATCACTTTGGTTTTCTTCTCCAGTCCGCCAACGATGCGATCGACGGCATCGAGGAAGTCCTGATAGCCCACTTCCTTCTTGTCATGGCGGGCCGCTATCAAGGCAGCCTCATTGCAGACATTGGCAATATCGGCACCCGAGAATCCAGGCGTCTGACGCGCCAAGAGGTCCAAGTCGATATTCTTGTCGAGCTTCAGCGACTTCATGTGTACCTGGAAGATAGCCTTGCGCTCAGGCAGATCGGGCAGATCAACACGTATCTGACGGTCGAAGCGTCCCGCACGAAGCAACGCTTTGTCAAGCATATCCACACGGTTGGTAGCCGCAAGGACGATCACGCCCGAATTGCTGCCGAAGCCATCCATCTCGGTAAGCAGCGCATTGAGCGTATTCTCGCGCTCGTCATTGCCGCCCATAGCAGGATTTTTGGAGCGTGCTCGTCCCACGGCATCGATCTCGTCGATAAAGATAATACAGGGAGCCTTCTCCTTGGCCTGCTTGAAGACATCGCGGACACGACTGGCGCCCACGCCGACAAACATCTCGACAAAGTCGGAACCACTCATAGAGAAGAAAGGCACTGCCGCTTCGCCTGCCACGGCCTTGGCCAGCAAGGTCTTACCTGTTCCCGGAGGACCAATGAGGAGGGCTCCCTTGGGAATCTTGCCACCCACATCGGTATACTTCTTCGGATTCTTGAGAAACTCTACGATTTCCTGCACCTCCTGTTTGGCTCCTTCCTGACCTGCCACGTCCTTGAAGGTGATATTCAGTTCGTCAGCCTTCTCATAGAGCTTGGCTTTCGACTTACCGACGTTAAAGATGCCACCAGCACCTCCTCCGCCGCCACTCATCCTGCGCATCATCCACATCCAGAAGGCGATGAGCAGCACCCAGGGCAGAAGGCTCAACAGAATGTCGGTGAAGACATTGCCCTTCTCGTTATTGTAGCTGAAGCCGGTGATCTTTTTCGTCTTGATGGCTTGGTTGAGCATCGTCTCCAAGTTGTCAACAGAACCGATCTCCACTACCACGTAGGGCTCGGGGCCCGTCTGCTTCACATGGGCCTTGAAGATATCATTGATATGCTCGGGCCGGACATACATCTTGAGCGTGCTCTCATTCTTATTGACGACCACGCGAGAGGCCCATCCCTTATTGACATATTCGACAAACTGGGTATAGTCCTTCTTCACGCTCACCGAAGTGTTGCCCAAACCTCCGTCCTTACCAGTCGCGAAGAAGGCCACGGCGAGCGATATGATGACCAGCGCATAGATCCAGTTCATATTGAACTTGGGCATACGCGGTCCACCCCCATTGTCTGTATTCATTGGTTTTTGATTATCCATTAGCTCTTGGAAAAGATAAAGTTGTCAGTTTTCAATCCAGATCCGGGATTCTCGTCAGCTTCGCATCCTCCCAAAGATGCTCGAGGTCATAAAACTCCCTCGCCTCGGGAAGGAAGATATGAACCATCACATCCACGAAGTCGATGGCGACCCACTGCGCCAGGCCCAAACCAATGCAGCTGACAGGCTTCTCACCCTCTGCCTCCCTGACGTAGTCGCCCACGCTTCCAGCAATGGCCTCTACCTGTGTCGGCGAGTTGCCTTGGCAGATGATAAAGTAACTACATACGGCTCCGTCGGTTTGCGTCAGGTCAGCAACGACAATGCCGCTGCCCTTCTTATCCTGGATTCCCTTAATAATCGAATCTACTAATTTTTGAGATTTATTCATTCAAAGTCATTCTATTTAAAATAGATTGCAAAGGTAAGTCTATTTGGGTAAACGGCAAAGGAAATAACTATTTTTAGTATAGACTGGGTCCAAAAATGGATCTATGGAAAAGGAGGGCAGCCCGCATCAGCGGAACTACCCTTCCCCATTACTCTATGATCGCATTATTCTTTGTTTTTAGCGCACGATCGTTGTACGGCCATTGATGACATAGACGCCTGGACGGAGACCACGGAGCGACTCCGCCTGGAGAAGCACCTGTCGGCCATCCGTGGTGAAGACGTTGTAGCGACGGGCGTCAGTTTTGTTATCGACAATCGAGATGCCGTCGGCGAGGCTTCCGATGGTGAAGTTGTCGATGATGATCTGCTGGTCCTCCTCCATCGCCTCATCGGCCACAATCTTGAGTTGCGGGATGAAGTAGCGAGACTGGAAGAGCGAGTCGGGCAGGTCTAACTGCACCTCCTGCCATCCCTCACGGAAGTTCTCTGAAAGATCGGCCTCCCAGACCACGTCTGTCTCCGTGCCGTTAGGCTGCTTGAAGTTGACAGAAAGGCGTGCGGGAATATCAGTCGGTGCCTTGTAGTAGAACTTCATCACAGGCGAGGTGGTGCTGGTGGCAGCTACCTTTCCAAACACGACGAGCGTTTGCGACGGGGTTGTGGCATTGAAGGTGACCGCACCATTGTCGTTGTCAAAGGTGTCAAACGTAGTGAAAGCAGCATTCATGCCAGCACCGACATACATAATAAGGATGTGGCCACCCTGATTCTGATTGGCGAAACTCTGACGGTAGGGAAGCGCATAGGGCTCACCCACGAGCATCGACACCTTGCCGAAACCGCTCGATCCGAGGGTGTTGAAGGCGCGGACGGCCCACCACTTAAACTGCTGTACGCCCTCGTCGGTGTTCAAGTCTTTGACGGTAAACTCCGTGGCTCCTCCACCGATCACTCCGATCTGGTCGTTGACGGTATTCTCGTCCTCCAGGTCATAAATGCGGCAAGCAACATCCTTCTGGTTGATCACTCCGCCATAGAGACCCGTGACAGGCTCCCAATAGAGGCGCACCTGCGTCTGCTGGTCGTCGGCGTGGACGACGGGAGGAGCGGGATAGTCGAGGCCAGCGTAGGTCGTCGCATCTGTACGCGCGCCCTGCCCTGCCTCGTTGTAGCAATAGATGCGATAGGTGTTCACACCCTTGACAGCATTCTCGTCCAC
>ERZ824473.1931-NODE-1931-length-26777-cov-22.180189_pt1 | contig 26777 bp, 19 predicted proteins | sample MGYA00519874_ERZ824473 | MGnify/ENA primary metagenome ERZ824473 (study PRJEB31778, sample SAMEA3449151) | human gut metagenome | biome: human gut; feature: human-associated habitat; material: faeces | place: United Kingdom | collected 2010/2012 ... | reverse complement strand
TAAGTCTTTTGCTTCCTCTGAAATTAAATATGCCATCTTGATATCCTCCTAAAATTACCTTAAAAAGCTTTGTCTATGTTTTTTGTTTATGTTTGTCTTATTGTTTTTATATAACTTATAATTTGTAACAGATCTTACCTGGATTTAAGATCATATTTGGATCAAATACTTCTTTGACACCTTCCATGATCCTCATCTGAACTGGTCCGAGAGATTCTGCTAGATAATCCATCTTTCCATGTCCGATTCCATGTTCTCCAGAAATCATTCCACCAAATTCTGTTGCTTTTGCATATACTTTATCCATAAAGACTGCAACCTGTTTCTTAAATTCTGCTTCTTCCATGTCATTGCTGCATGCATAGATATGTAAGTTACCATCTCCAGCATGACCAAAGCTCTTAACTCTGAAATCAGCTTCTGCTTCCAATGATTTTGTATATGTTAAGAATTCTGCGATCTTATTTGTTGGAACTACAACGTCGCATTCATCTAACAGTACAGTATCTGCTTCAATCGCCTCAAGTAATGCTCCACGGACAGCCCATGCATCTTTCTTTAAGGCTGGTGTATCAGCAACTAATACATCGATCGCTCCTGCTTCCACTACAACTTCTGCTGCCTGTTCTACGATATCTTCTAACTGTTCTTCAGAATTTCCATCAAATGTTGCCAGTAAATAAGCTCCAACTTCCGTACCTTCCATTTCCTTTGGATAAACCTGTTTTCCAAGGAATTTTTCTGTATCCATTACAACTTCTTTTTCCATGAATTCCAGTGCCTGTGGTGCTAAATGATTCATAAAGAATTTTGGTACTGTTGCGATACAATCTTCCAGATTCTCATAAGGAATGATCAGACTGATCACTGATTTTGGTGCTGGGATCACTTTTAATGTAAGTTCTGTGATAATACCTAATGTACCTTCAGAACCGATCATTAAGTTTAATAAGCTGTATCCTGAACTTGTCTTTGATACAGTAGCTCCAAGTTTCACAATCTCACCTGTTGGAAGTACAACTGTCATAGCTCGTACATAATCTCTTGTACAACCATATTTAACAGCTCTCATACCACCAGCATTTGTTGCTACATTTCCACCAACGGTTGCAAATTTCTCACCTGGATCTGGTGGATATAATAATCCTTGTTTTTCTGCATCCTGAGCAAGATCATTTAAAAGGACTCCTGACTGAATCTTAACTACAAAGTTTTCTTTGTCATATCCAAGAATCTTGTTCATCTTTGTAAGAGAGATCATAACACCGCCACCGATACTTACGGCTCCTCCTACTAATCCTGTTCTTGCACCACTTGGGGTTACAGGAACCTTGTTTTCATTACAAAGTTTTACAACGGCTGCAACTTCTTCTGTCGATGTTGCTTCTACCAAAACTTCTGGTTTTGCTTTTCCGTAGATTGCCATTTCATCATGGGTAAAATCTTCATTGATCTCATCACCCACTAAGACACGTTTCGGAGCGATCTCTTTGAATTTCTCGATCATCTCTGGTGTCACCTTGTTATACTGATACTCACTCATCTATCTTCCTCCTTAAAAGTTAATACCTTTTTTATCTCTTGGAAATGGTGTTCCATTTTCCTAGATCAGTCTTAATCCGAAATAGCAGACAAGACCATAGATTACTGCAAATAGTACGAAATATTTAATAACCTTTGTTAAGATCTCACTTTCTTTTCCAACCGTTGCTGTTGCCGCTGTCGCTACTGCGATACTCTGTGGGGAAATGATCTTTCCTGCGGTACTACCAACTGTATTTGCTGCTACCAGCCAGATCTGGTTGATATTTAATTCTGCTCCTGTACTTGCCTGTAATTTAGAGAACAGAACACTGCTTGATGTAGAACTTCCTGTAACAAATGTTCCAATAGATCCGATCAGTGGTGCAACAAGTGGATAGAAACTTCCTGTTACTCGAACGATAAAATCTGCAATAGACTGTGTCATTCCGCTGTATCCCATGATCTTTGCAGTTGCAAGTACTGCCATGATCGTAATAATTGTTTTTAACATCTGTACGATAGTTTTTCCTAATACACCAAAGATTTCTCCGATCGGACATTTCTGAATGATTCCTCCGATAAATGCTGCTATAAGGATCAAGACTCCTGGTGTTGCAACCCATGTAAATGTATATGGTGCTGCGCCTTCTCCTGTGTAGATCGGTACATTTGATTTGATCGCTGATAATGGATCATGGATTGCTGGTACCAATGTGGATGTCAGTAATAGGAATACCAATACTAAAATAAATGGACTCCATGCAACCAATGCATCTTTGACTGTCAATGATCTTTCGTCTTCTTTTTCTTCGATCTCAACATCAAATTTACTTGATTTACCCTTAAGCATGACTTTCGCTAAGATGATCGTGACTGCCATACTACATACAGATCCAATGACTGCTGGAAGTTCTGCTCCGATAAATTTTGCTGTCAGATACTGTGGAATCAAAAATGAAACTCCAGACATCAATGTAATAAATAAAATTTCTTTATAATCGCCAAGTCCTTTGGCTCCCTCGTGTTTTCCTGTGATAAAAACAAGGAAGAAAGGAACTAAAATTACCATAATTGCTAATTGAAGTACAACGTAAGATGCTGTCATATGAGGACTGAATCCTGTAACATTTGCTGCGGTAACAGTTGGAATTCCGATGGATCCAAATGCAACTGGTGTGGTATTCGCTACCAGACAGATCATCGCTGCAAAGATTGGATCAAATCCGAGTCCGCAAAGGATTCCTGCTGGAATTGCTACGGCTGTTCCGAATCCTGCCATACCTTCCATAAATCCTCCAAATCCCCATGAGATGATAAGAACAAGGATTCTTTTATCCTTTGATACGGAAGTAAGCATCTTTTTGATAAGTTCCATGTTTTTCGTATGTACGACCAAGTTGTAAGTAAACACTGCTGCCACGATAACCAGACAGATTGGCCAGATTGCCATTGCAAATCCTTCTAACCCTCCTGTCAGGACATCAATAATCTTCTGCTTCCACAAAAAAAGTGCTTCAACGGCTGTGATGATCAAAGCGATCGGACATGCTACATGACCTGCCATCTTTAATCCGCTTAATGCAATGATCAGCCAGATGATTGGAAGCATCGCTAATAAAAAGTGAATGAACATTCTAGGTTCTCTCCTTTCTTTTCAAATATGAACGGTTCCCGATATCCTATTTTTAGCGTATACGCGACATAGTAAGATTGGTCCTACCAGTTACTGTACTTATATGGTAGGACCAATTTGATAAAAAGTCAAGTTATTTATTTTACAAACATGTTTATTTTCTTTGAAAATTGGTATTATTTTTAGCTAAATTGCACAAAAAACAGCATTCTTCTCTTTGATGGTCCGACCAATTTAAGCCATTTGTAAGAATGCTGTTTTTTACTTCTGTATTAAATTTTCATCATTTTTTACAAAATTCGATTTTCTTCTTATTTTTTGATCATTCTTGTGCTTCGATCCATTTTCTGCACCTGACCCACAAAACAATAGATAAAAGAACAGAAATAATATCTGTCAATGCCTGTCCATATATCACACCCTTAAGCCCTGCGATTGCATTTAACAAATATAATAATGGAATTAAAAGCACTCCTTGTCTTAGTACGGAAACAATCGTTGCCGGCAATGCTCTTCCGATGGACTGCATACAGTTCATATTGACAAACAAGATACCGATCACTGGTCCTGAGATCATGTAGGCGATCAACATGGCAACTCCATATTGAATTACCTTTGGATCACTGATAAACATGGAAATGATCTGGGTTCTAAACACAAAATATAGCGCTGTCACAATGATCCCAACGATTACGCAGCATTTCTTTGTATATCTTTCTACTTCACGGAATCGTTTCACATTTCCTGAACCAAAGTTGTATCCAAGCAGTGGCTGGACTCCATTTGCAAGTCCCATCTGAAGGAATGTGATAAACATATTGGCTTTAAATACAATGCCGATCGCTGCGACTGGTGCATTTCCGTAAGCTACTAAAATCTGGTTTAAGACGATTGTTGATACGCTCATTAACACAGAAAATATCGCTGTTGGAAAACCACTGCTGCAAACCGTTGTGAGAATTTTGTCTGCACATTTGAAATATTTTGGATGGATGGAAAAACATTTACTTTTCTTTATGAAATACCATACATAGTATAAACTTGCCAGAATATTTCCAATCGTTGTCGCGATTGCGGCTCCGGCGGCTCCCATATGTAATCCACTGATCATCACTGGGTCTAAAACAATATTTACGATCGTTCCGATCATGCTTCCGATCATGGCTTCTTTACTGGCTCCTTCGGATCTTACAACAAAACTTGCTGCGGCAGACCAGATGATAAATGGTGCACCATAGGAAATGTGGAATAGATATCCATAGGCAAGATCATAGGTCTGTGTATTTGCTCCGAAAATCTCAAGGATTGGTTTTGAAAATATTAATAAAACTGCTGCGAAGAAGATTCCTATAATTAAGGATGCGTAGGTGATGAAGGATGATACATTCTTCATTCGTTTTTCATTTTTCTCTCCCATAGCGATTGATGCAGCAGCACTTCCACCCATTCCAAACATATTGGCAAATGCCATGAATAGAATGAAGATTGGATTTGTGAGACTGACTGCTGCTACCTGTAAAGGATCGCCTGTCTGACCTACGAAGAAGGTATCTGCCATGTTGTAGACAACGGTAACTAAGCTGCTTATGACACTTGGAATTGCCATGGCTGCTACCGCTTTGGAGATCTTCATTTGGCTCATTAAGTCATTTTCATTCATGATTTTTTGTGTCCTTTCTATCTGAGTTCTTATTGTATAATTCAAGATTCTTTAACATCTTTTCTGCAATGTTCATAAATTGCTGTTGTTCTTCTTTTGTGATTCCCAGCAGCAAAACTTCTTCGGATTTTTCTACCTGCCATTTAACACCATCGTTCATTGATAGTGTTTTGTCTGTGACAATGATCTTTTTCTTCCTTCCGTCATTTTCGTCTGGAATTCTTTGAATCAAATCTTTTTTCTCTAATGCTTTTAGTGTTTCTGTGACCGTTGGTGGTCTTAGTCCGAATTCTTTTTCGATGTCTACTTGGCAGATAGATCGTTTGGCTGTTTCTACTAATAGAAATCTTAGGATATTGGCTTGTGCCTGTCCGATACCCAGTTTATTTTGTGAATTGGGTGAGAATCGTTGGAGGCGGTTTGATATTCTGTTTATGATCTTTCCTGTTTCCATGTTATTTCCTTTTTGTTTTTACTTAGGTCCCTAAGTAATTTTAGAGTTATTAAATAGAAATGTCAATGATGCTTCAAATTTTGAAGAAAGCTCTGAATTAATCTCATATGTTTTTTCCAACTCCAATATTTTTCACAGTTTCAAAAAATCTAAAAATATTGTAAAATTGATATACAAAATCAAAGTTATCCAAATACTATTAAAATATCATAAAAACACGAGGTGAATAAACAATCATGGAAGCTTATGAACGATTACTAAATTACGTCACAATCCTGACTCCAAGCGATGAAAACAGTCAGACTGTTCCTTCTTCTGGCTGTCAGTTTGATCTTGCAAGGGTCTTGGAAAAGGAAATGAAGGATCTTGGTCTCACGGATGTCTATCTTGACGACAAATGTTATCTATATGGCAAGTTACCTGCCACAAAAGGTTATGAGAACTGTCCTTCGATTGGTTTTATCGCCCATATGGATACGGTTTCTGATTTCTGCGACCACCAGATTCGTCCGATTCTTACGAAGAATTATAATGGAGAAGCACTTGATCTTGGAAATAGTGGTCTAGTTCTTGATCCTAAGGTTTTTCCTCATCTTTCTTCTCTGAAAGGGCGTACTTTAATCACATCGGATGGTACAACGATCCTTGGTGCAGATGATAAGGCTGGGATTGCCGAGATTCTTACAATGGCAGAATGTCTGATCAATGAAGAGATTCCTCATGGTCCGATCAGTGTTGCTTTTACTCCTGATGAGGAAATTGGAAGCGGGGCAGAGTATTTTGATATTGATCGGTTTGGTGCTCAGTTTGCTTATACTTTGGATGGTGATACAGAGGGTGAGATTCAGTTTGAGAACTTTAATGCATGCAAAGCTGATTTTGAGATTACTGGTTTTAATGTGCATCCTGGTTCTTCGAAAGATACGATGATCAATGCTTGCCTTGTGGCTATGGAGATCAATGCTGCTCTTCCTTCTATGGAAACTCCTTGTAATACTGAGGATTATGAGGGATTCTATCATTTAATTGATATGAATGGCGATGTGAGTCATGCAACATTGCATTATATTGTGAGAGATCATGATAAAGGTCTGTTTGAAGCGAAGAAACAGACGTTACGTTTGATTGAGAAAAATATGAATGAGAAGTGGGGTAAGGAATGTGTGTCACTTACTATTACCGATCAGTATCAGAATATGGCTGAGATCATTAAGGATTGTCCTCATTTGATTGAAAATGCGAAGAAGGCTTGTGAAAATGCTGGGGTTGCTCCGCTTGTTTTGCCGATCCGTGGTGGTACAGATGGATGTCAGTTGAGTTTCAGGGGGCTTCCTTGTCCGAATCTTGGGACTGGTGGGCACGCTTATCATGGACCTTATGAGCATATTAGTATTGAAAGCATGGAAGCTTGTGTAGAAGTTATCATAGAATTAGTTAAAATCTATTCTGCATCAATTGAATTTTAAAATGAAAAACACCTTATGTAACCTCACTTAAATTTACATAAGGTGTTTTCATTATTTATTTCACTTTCACACTTTTCTTCGTACTCCAGCTTCCATAAACTGTTTTTCCAGAGACTGTATTGTATGCTCTTACTTGCACATAATATTTCTTCTTTGCTTTTAATTTCTTTACTGTAACCGATGTTTTTCCTTTTACCTTGACAGTCTTAGCACCTTTCATACTTTTCTTTAAAGAGTAGCGCACATAGTATCCAGTTGCTTTTGTTTGTTTTTTGTATGTAACTTTAAAAGATTTCTTTCCTTTTTTCAATTTTGTAATCTTAGCTTTTCCTGGATTTACAGGTTTTTTCACTGTTTTTGGTGCTGCCTTTATCGTAAGTGTAATAGAATCGCTGACTGCTTCTTCAAATTCATTAGTTCCTGCTGCTATTGCATAAATTTTTGCTGTTCCCACTTTTTTCGGTGTAATATAACCATCTTTTGAGATTGTTATGATATCTTCATTATTTGTAATATAAGATATTGTTCCATTTCCCGGTTTTGCTACAGTTGCAGCTAATTTGAATTTCTTATCAGCCATTGTCTTTGTATAAGTTCTTGATGGCAGATTGATCGTCTGCTGTCCTCTCTGAACTTCTACCTGTACTGTATGAACAGTTTCTTTGTAAGAATCTGTCGCTGATGCTTTGATCGTGATATCGCATTTTCCAACACCTTTAATGACTACTTTTCCATCAGACGTTACCTGTGCTACTTTTGCATTGGATGTCTGGTAAGTTAATTTTCCATCACCCTCTTCTAATTTCGCATCTAATGAAAATGATTTTCCGACACTGTTCATCATTGTCTTTGTAACTGCTTTTGCAGAAATTGCCTGATATCTTTTATTTTCTTTGGATCCTGCTTTTTCTGATGCATAGTCACTAAAATCTACATATCCATTTCCAAAGTAATCATCTTTCCCTGCTGCTCCTAAATCTTTCGTATAATCTAAGAATGTCGCATAGACTCTCCACTGGTCGTAATCATGATGTTTTAATTTGACCATGGCTGCGGCGGCTGCCATATGTGGTGTTGCCATGGATGTCCCCTTTAAAGATACGATCGTTCCATCTGCCCATGCACTGTTAATATTATTTCCTGGTGCCACAAAATCTAAGCGTTTTCCATAGTTTGAGAACCATGAACGAGTATATCTTGTACGGTCTGTCGGATTTGGCTGTACAGAACCGACGGAGATCGTCCAACTGTTATTCGCAGGACAGCTTGTGGAAACATTATTTGCTTCATTTCCAGATGCTGCAAGTAATACACTTCCCTGTTTTACGGATTTTTCCATGGAATCATTGATCAGTTTTAATTCGCTGTCTGTTGGAGAGGTATGTCCAAGACTCATGTTCATGACATCTGCACCATTTTCTCTAGCATAATCAATTCCCATTGTGATCTGTGCCAGGGAAGACATCTGATAATCATCAAATACTCGCACTGTCATGATCTTTACCTGATCTGGTGTTGCCTGTGTGATGATTCCTGATACGTGAGATCCATGTCCATAAGTATCATCATATTGATTTTCTGGTTCCCGTCCTGATAAATTGATACTTTTCTCTGTGTCAATTCTTCCTGTGAATAATTCATGATCACGGTCGATTCCACTATCGATGACTGCTACTTCTACCTGTCCCTGCCAGTCTTTTGCCTGTTCTTTCAGGGTATCCATACCCATCATATGAATTCCATCAAAGACTTGTTCATCTTCATTCTGTTTTACATAATCTGTGTAGGTATTACCATTATCTGTTGTCTCTCCAGTATCCCCTGTGTCTGGCTGTCCGTCTGTATCGTCACTTTGTGTGATCACACGATCTCTGATCACTTCTTCACTATCATACTGCTTCTTTAGCTGCTTTTCTACGGAATCTGCTGCCTGTTTACTGATACACTGAAGAATATAATAATCTCCTACACTGTAATAATAAATCTGTTTGACACCTTCTATTTTCTGAGGTGTTTTTTTTGATTTTACAATAATACGGCTTTTGATTAATTCTTCCCTCTGCTGTTTTGTCATTTTGGCATTGGCACTTCGTCCTTTGCTGTTTGCAGATGTATTCTGATTGATTGCTTTTGATGCCTGCTGTGGTGTCTTAAGTACGATGATCTTTTGATCTGCCGCTTTGACCTGTGTTTTTGAGGCAGGGGCAGTACCGCCCATTATCAGGGCGGCTGCCATTACAGACACCAGAAATCTCTTTCTGATCATTGACTTCTTCCTTTCCTCTTATAATGGATCATTTTCTTACTTTGACTGATTTGTAAGAAGAATAACTTCCATATACTTTTTTCTTTCCTACTGTTTTGTAAGCTCTGACTTTGTAGAAATATGTCTTTCCTTTTTTCAGCTTCTTGTTTGTGTATTTAACAGTTTTTGAACCTTTCACCGTTTTTACCAGTTTGTAGCTTCCATTTTTCTTTGTACTTCTGTAAAGTTTATATCCACTTGCTCCAGATACTTTCTTCCATGTCACTTTGACAGCTTTTCCTGAAACATTGACTGTTTTTACACCTGATACTTTGCTAAGTGATGGAGCTGCTTTCACTGCTTTGCTGTAGCTTCCGTAAACATTTTTCTTATTTACTGTCTTGTATGCACGAACTTTATAAGAATATGATGTTCCTGTTGTTAAACCGCTCTTTGTATAGCTTGTTCCTTTTACTGTTGCAACTTTTACATATTTCTTTGTCTTTGCGTTATACTGATATACTTCATATCCTGAAACCCCAGATACTTTTTTCCAGCTGATCTTAACTTTGTTATATGCAGCACTTGCTGCTTTTACTGATGTTGGTGTTGATACTTTAACAGTTGTGGTGCTTCCTTTTTTGTATGTAAATTCATTGGAATATACAGATGTTCTGTAAACTTTTGAACTTCCACTTGTCATCGTGTATACAGTTTTCACAACACGGTATGTTCCCTCATCAGTTCTGAATGTACCACTCGTTATTTCTTCTTTATCTGAAATCGTATTTTCTGATACTGTCTCAAACTGCCCTTTAGCATTTTTCTTCTGAATCTCCGTTACAACATCCCAGTCATAATTTTTACTATCTAAAATATCTGTGATCTTCTTACTATCCCAAGCATTTTCCTTTAACATTTCTTTATATTCGGAAATACTTGTTCTTTCTTTTTGTCGATCACTCATTGTCTGATCTAACCAAAATACAAGATCTAATGTTCCAAAATCCTGTGTCCATTTGATACCATCGTTGCCATTTGCAACAACTTTTAAGTTTACAACAGATTTCTGTGGGGTGAATTTATTAAAACTCTTTGCACACTTTCTTAATGCTGGATCAACCACTTTAAAATTATTTAAACGAAGATCCAATTTATGAAGTTCTTTTCCTGCTGGAAGCATATCAACATCAAAATCTGTTAACTGATTATCATAAAGATCTAAAGAAGTTAAATTTGTATTATTTGCAAATGCTTTTTTACCAATCTTATTGATCACATTATACTGTAAGTCTAATTCATCCAATTTTACTAAATGGGAAAAATCAAAATCTGAAATATCACTTAACTCATTATCAAACATAGATAGTGCTTTCAATTTTACAAGTTTTTCGATTCCTGATGGAATCTTTGTAAATCCATTACTATATAAAGAGATAGATTCCAGACAATTTTCTACTGGTTTAAATACATTTTCTGGCAGACTTTTCAGTAAGTTTTCTCCAAATGTAAGCTGCTCTAGTTTTGTTAATCCTTTCAACGCATTTTCATCTACTTTTGCGATATCATTGCTACTAAAATCGAGGAGTCTAAGGTTTTCTAATCCTGAAATTTCTTCTGCCCCAATCTCTGTAATGCTATTCCCTGCAAAAGAAATCCAGTCCAGTTGTTTATTATTTTTAAAGAAATTTTTTGGAATCTTTGAAATATAATTGCTTTCAATATAAAAGTTGACAAGGTTTGTTGCATTATCCAATAATCCTTCTGGCAGTTCTTTTAAATTATTTCCTGATAGATTGATCGTTGTAACTTTGTCTGATAAATCTTTTAAAATGCTCACATCTGTAAGATTCTGATTTGAAAGATCTAATTCTCCTGTAATTGCCTGAACTTCTTCTTTACTGATCTTTCCATCATTATCTGTGTCATATCCTAAATCTACTAATACTTTTTGTGTAAGTTCACTTCCTGTAACCTTACCAGCATCATCAATTTCTTTCTGATATCCTTCCCATCCCTTTTCAATGGATGTAAATGTAAGATCTGCTTTTAAATATTTGTCATAATGATGAATATCACTGTACTGTCCGCCCATAGCTGTTACAAGTGCCGCCACTTTGTGAGATCCTGTCAGGTCATCAATATCCATGCTAAATTCCTGAGCGTCATATTCACCACTTGTATTTTTTTCTCCCCATTCTTTGGATATTGCTTCATGGAATGTTCCATTATCATCTACACTAAAATCTAACAGAAAGCTTCGAAGGGCTGTATTTAAAAATGTAATCTTCATCTTTCCATTTTCTCTTGTAAGTTTTGCTCTCTGGTCAAAATAACTTCCAAGCATAGAATCTTCATCTTTTCCTTCTGTTTTTACTGAAAATCTTACGGTATATTCACCATCCTCTGTTGGATTTTTGATTCCTTCATCAGCTTTCTTTTCTCCGTCATACTGTGAAACATCTTTGCATGTATTTCCATCTTTTGTAAATTCGATCGTTTTCTTATCATATCCTGTTGACTCAATAACAATCGTATTCTTTCCTTCTTTTAATGCACTGTTTCCAATCTGCATTACTCCTAGAGAAAATACATATTGTGCTGCCGCTGTTTTTTCATCATCATCAAATGCATCATAATTTCCGTGTGAATATTCTGTTCCATTTATTTTTACACTTGTAACATTGTCGATATAATCATCATCGTCATAAGTCTTTCCAAGCTCTGATATTTCTAACTTACTACTTGATTCATTGTAATAAATTTTTTTAACTTCTGGACCCTTTGTTGTTTTATTAAAATCTACCATTTCTTTTTTCAATGTTGTTACAGCACTGTTCACATCTTCTGCTGTCTTGGCATCTTCTAATGCTTTTTGTGCTGTTTTGATCGCATCCTGAAGTGCGTTCCATTTCTCATCTGATTGTTCTCCCTGCTTCAGTGCTTTTGCATCAATGATCATGTTCTTTAATGCTGATGTATCAAGACTGTCTGCATCTACAACTTTATCTCCATCTTTCTGAGATTTTAATGTATAAGTAACGCCATCCTCTGTCGTTGCCTTTGTAACAACTAATTCTTTTGTTTCATATCCATCCGCTTTAATAGAAATTGTAATATCTCCATCATTCAGACTTCCAGAAGTAAATTTCAATCCATTATATGTAAATGCATATTTATTTGAATCGCTTTTTTCCAAATAGTCATCATCCGCATGTACATAAGTTTCATCACCAACTTTTACTTCCGTAATTGCATCAAGCCATGTTTTTGTTGCATCGTCATATCTGCTGATTCCCTCAAGATTCAACGTCGCCGGACTCCAGCTTGATTCCTCAGATTCACTAACTCCTGTAACTTTTGTAGCTGTCTTAAGCTCTGCTGCCGCTTTTGCAGTCGCTGCCTTTACGATCACTGGTCTTGTCGTATGAATCGTTAAACTTCCAATGGGTGCCGCTACAACTGCTGCTAATGCAGTTGCCATAACTTTTAACATAATCTGCTTTCTCATAAAGTCCTCCTTCGTAAAGCCGTTATAAAATGATAATAAATACTTTTTTATTGAAATCTCCTTTTGGAGTCATTTCCTGTTTATGAAATCCTTCCACAGTCCATATCGTAAATCTCATCCGCAAATCCCATGGTGGATTCCCTGTGAGATACTAAAACTACGGTTTTTCCCTCACACTCTTTTTCGAGTGCTTTTAAGATGATTCCTTCATTTAAGGAATCAAGATTACTTGTCGGTTCATCCAGCAAAAGCATTGGTGCATCATGTAAAAATGCTCTTGCAATCCCAATCCTTTGTTTTTCTCCTCCGGAAAGGGTATCCCCAAGTTCTCCTACTTTGGTGTCATATCCATCTGGAAGGGAGAGAATAAAATCATGAATGGACGCTTTCTTTGCAGCTTCCATAATCTCTTCCCTGCTTGCTCCCGGCTTTCCGATCGCAATATTATTTGCAATGGAATCATGGAACAATTCTGTTTCCTGTGTTACATATGACTGCATGTTTCTTAGTGTCTTTGTTTTTATGTCTTTTACATTTTTATTTGAAATGTTAATTTCCCCATCATTTACATTCCAAAAACGCATCAGCAGTTTTAATAATGTTGATTTTCCAGAACCACTCTTTCCATGAATTCCGATCACTTTTCCCGGTTTCATGGAAATCGTGCAGTCCTTAAGAATCGTTTCTTCTTCATATGCAAATGTCACATCATCGACCTTCACACCGTTAAAAGATAACTCTTCTTCTCCTTCGATTTCTGAAACAACTGGTTCTTCCTCAAGAAGGGATAACACTCTCTCCCCGCTTGCCAATGTCTGATTCAGGTTATTTGATAAACTTGACAAAGCTGTCACTGGTCCAAACGAACCCATCATAGCGATTGTTGCAATTACCATATCCATAAACTGCATCTGCCCTTTTTGATAAAGATTGAATGTCAAAAACAACATTCCAAATAAACAGCATAAGATTACAAGATCTGTCATTGCTCTTTGGAGAGCCTCCATTTTATTTAGATTTTTTTGAAGCTTTCCAAGCTGAATGGAACGTTCATCCATTTTTTGTTTTCTATCTTCTCCAGCTCCATATTGGATAGTCTCATCTAACCCTCTTAAAGACTCCAAGACAAAACTGTTAAGATCACCAAATCCTGTACGGAATTCCATTCCTTTTTGTCCACCTTTTCTTCCGTTATGTAAAGGAATGACTGCACCGACAATGCTATAGGCACATGCTGCAAAAATTCCTGCATATACATGAAAATGTCCGATAAACACCACCATGATCAAAGACGTTAAAATGGCGATCATAATCGGTGAGATCGTATGGGCATAAAAGACTTCCAGTAATTCAATATCTGTTGTGATGATAGATATTAAATTTCCTTTTTCTTTTCCATCCAATTTTGCAGGACATAATTTTCTTAATGCTGCAAAAATCTGATGTCTGATGATTGCCAGAAGTTTGAATGCAATAAAGTGGTTACAATACTGTTCTGCATAATGAAGAATTCCTCTTGCTACTGCAAGAATGACTAAGATCTTGAAAAATCCTGTCACTGCCTGTCCACTTAAAACCGCTTTTAATGCATATCCTGCTGTGATCGTCAAAAAGATCGCACAAAGATATCCTAAGGTTCCAAGGATCACTGCTGCTGCCATAATGTGAGCCAGCGGTTTTACAAGACCGATCATGGATGCCATGATCTTTATAGAACTTCTTCTTTTTACTGTCTGTTCCATCTCTTACACCGCCTTTCTTACTTGCTGTTGATCTTGTGTCTTATGTTTTGATGCATAAGATTCCAGTTCCTTCTGACTTTCATAAAGTCTTCTGTAGATTCCCTGCATTTTCATTAATTCTTCATGAGTTCCTGCTTCCTTGACGATTCCTTCTTCCAGCATATAAATGCGGTCAGAATCGACAACATTTGCAAGTCTGTGAGAGATAAACAAGATCGTCTTTGTCTTAGAAAGTTTCCTGATCACATCCATGATCATCTCTTCGCTTTCCATATCAATATTGGATGTTGCTTCATCAAAGATATAAATCGGTGTATCAGCAAGCAACGCTCTTGCCAGACATAATCTCTGTTTCTGTCCGCCGGAGAAGTTTTCTCCCCTCTCTGAAATCTTTGTTTCAAGACCATTTTGTGTCTGTAAAAATGCAAGCAGATTTACCTGTTTTAATACTTCTTCCATTTCTTCATTGGATGCATCTGGTTTTGCCATTTTTAAATTATCTTCTACGGTTCCTTTGAACAAATAGCTGTTATGACGGATCGTTGTGATATGACTCATCAGCTCGTCTTCTTTGATATCTGTGATCTCATATCCATTGATTTGAACCTTTCCTTCATATCCTTTATTTCTTCCAGTCAGGATTGCGGAAATCGTACTCTTTCCACAGCCAGATTCACCTACTAATGAAATAAAGCTTCCTTTTGGAAATTCCATCGAAATTCCTTTTAAAATCTCCCTGTCTTTTTCATAGGAAAAATGAACATCTTTTAATTCAACAGATAAACTGCTCTCTGGAAGTGTTTTACTTCCCTGCTTTGGTTCTTCCAGATCAAGAAGTTTAAAGATCTTATCACTCGCCGCCATTCCATTCATTGCAATATGGAAAAATGATCCAAGAAGTCTTAATGGAATGAAAAATTCAGATGCCAATAAGAGAATGACAAGTGTTCCGCCAAATGTGATATTTCCATTGATAAATTCCGTGATCGCTGCGATCATTCCAACCGCTGCACCTCCATAGGCTACAATGTCCATAACACTTGTTGAATTTAACTGCATCGTCAGAACTTTCATTGTGATCTTACGGAAGTTTTGTGCTTCTTCATCCATCTCGACTGCTTTTTGTTCGTCTGCCTGATAGATCTTTAAAGTTGTCATTCCTTGAAGATTCTCAAGAAAACTATCTCCTAATGTTGTATACAATCCCCAGTATTTACTTAATAAGCGTTTTGCGATCTTCTGCACTGCTACGATCGATATCGGAATCAGCGGTACACAGACAAGAAGTACAAGACTAGCCTTTAAACTGATCCTTGATAAGATCACGAACAGTGTGATCGGTGCTAACAGGCTGTAAAAGAGCTGTGGAAGATATTTTCCAAAGTAGATTTCTAACTGTTCCACTCCTTCTGCACTCATCTGTACTACTTCTGATGTTGCTGTTTTTTCTCTGTAGGATGCTCCAAGTCTTAATAACTTTTCGTAAATTTTTTCTCTTAAGATTCTTTTTACATCGACACTTGCTGCAAATGAAGCTCTTGTTGCCATTTCATCACAAACAAATCTGATCACAATTGCTGTCACTAGAATTCCAAATATCATAATGACATTATTTTTTGTCACTGTCTGTGCTAATATCTCATCCATGAATCGTCCAATCGCAAAAATTGATACAATCTGTCCAAGAAGTGCAATCCACTGCCATACGATCGTCCAAACTATATATTTTTTTGTATGGGAGAGCAATCTCACCAGCCTTGTTTTAATCATAAGTCACTTCCTTTTTTTCATTCTCTTTGATCGTTCCTACACGAAGGAAAAAATATAAAATATGAAAAATCCACACAACTACCAGACAGATCCTTCCGATCAGGACATTTTTCATCATGACAAATGCAAATGCCATAATGATCGTCACCGTGGTAAGGATCGTACATTTTGTTTTCATTGTCATTGCTTTTCGTTCCACAAAGCTCGCCAGATGTTTCTGATACATTCCTGTACTTACAAACCACTGATGCAATTTTTCAGAACTTTTTGCAAAACAAAAGGCTGTTGCCATATAAAACGGAACTGTTGGCAGAATTGGAAGAATCACACCGATCGTTCCAAGACAAAGGCATATAAAACCTGTAATCATCCATAAAATTTTGAATGGATTCTTTTTCATATTCATCTCCTTTTCTATACTGTCAGGACAAATTTCTGTCCGTCGATTTCTGCGACATCTAAATGAACATCGTAAAGTTCACTAATGCTTTCTGTTGTAATTACTTCTTCTGGTTTTCCATGAACTAAGACATTTCCACCCTTTAATCCGATGATCTCATCCGAAAAATGAATGGCCTGATTGATCTCATGTAATACCATAATGATCGTAATTCCATATTCTTCATTTAACTTTCTTACCAAATGAAGAATATCAAGCTGATATCGGATATCCAGATAGGTCGTCGGCTCATCAAGGAAAAGAATCTTGGTATTTTGTGCTAACGCCATTGCGATCCAGACACGCTGTCTCTGACCTCCAGAAAGTTTGCTTAACTCTCTGTCCCTGTATTCAGAAAGCCCCGTTACCTCGATTGCTTTCTCGATCAGTTCTTCATCTTCTTCACTTTTTCCACCCATCAGCTTCATATACGGGGTACGTCCATAAGCGATCAGACGTTCCACGGTAATATCATCTGCTGCCTGATTATACTGATGCACGATGGATACTTTTTTTGCAAATTCGTTTAATTTCAAGTTTCTGATATTCTTTCCATAAAGAAATATCTTTCCCCTGTCTGGATCAAGATTTTTTGTCATCAAAGAAAACAACGTTGATTTTCCACATCCATTTGCTCCCATGATCGTTGTGATCTTACCCATTGGAATCATTAAGGAAATATTTTTTAATATCTGATTCTTTCCATAGGCAAATGACAAATCTCTGACCTCCATTGCCGGTCTTTCTTCTTTTAATCTCTCAAGGAGTTCTTTTTTATTTTGCATATTTTCCTGACCTCCTTAACAGTAGGATGAAGAATGGACCTCCAACAACGCTCATGATCACGGCTGCACTTACTTCGTTTGGTGCTGCAATCGTTCTTCCGATCGTATCTGCAAGTAAAAATGTAAATGCTCCTGAGAGTGCTGCAAATGGAATCAGATGTTTATGATCACTTCCAACGAGTATTCTTCCGATATGCGGCACGATCAGTCCAAGGAAGCTGATTGCTCCTGCAACTGATGTTGAAATACTTGCCAAAAGTACTGCGATCAATGAGATTACAATTCTTGTTACGTTTACATTAATTCCCAGACTTCGTGCTGTTTTATCTTCTAAAGATAATAAATTACATTCCTGTATAAACAATATAGCTAAAAAAAGTCCAGCTATGATGTATGGCAATAATGTCATAACATCATCCCATGTCTTCTGCGTGATGTTTGCTTCCACAATTGCTGCCACTCCCGTCCGGTCTCCTCCAGACATCGAATTCAATGCACTGGACAATCCTGCGAACAGGCTGTTGACTGCAACACCGGTAAGAATGATACGCATCGGACTTAATCCACCTTTCCATGAAAGACAATAAACCATGAAAAATGCGATCACACCTCCGATAAATGCTGCCAATGGTGTAAAGAAATAAAGTGTTGGTGCAAATGCTGTGATCAACACTGCTGTAAAACTTGCTCCACTTGAAATTCCTATAATTCCTGGATCCGCAAGCGGATTTTTAAGAACCGCCTGGAACAAAACTCCGGATACCGCAATTCCCGCTCCTGCTAGCATGGAAATGATGATTCTTGGAAATCTCAGATCATAAATTGTCGCCACGTCTTTGTTATATTTGACAAACAGACCTTCTAACAGTTTGAAAAATCCTACTTTCAGACTTCCAATATTAATTGATGCGAAAAACAAAATGATCAGTAATACGATCACAACCGCAAATGAGATCCATGTACGCATCTTTTTATTTTCCTGCCGCTTCTGATCTGCTGTGGCTGCATCGATTCCTTCAAGATCAGATTTTTTTAATTTCTTAAAGATCATTTTTATTTCACCTCCCTGCTGTCAGAATAAAAATCTTCTTCTAGCTCTTTTAATGCTTTCTGATAATTAAAATTGGCACTCATACCAAAATATTCGTATGTCAGGTCGTATACTTTTTTATTTTTTACTGCTTCAAAATGTTTCCAGATATCATTGGAATTAAAATCATCTTTAAACATTTTTACTACCTGATCCGGCATGGCATGTGCTGCACGAACAATAATGTCCGGTTCTTTTTTCTTCATATCTTCGGTATTGACTGTTAAAAACTCCTGATTGGTGTTCTGGTAAACATTCTCACCGCCAGCCAGTTTTACAAGATTTCCAACATAGGAATTCTCTGTCGCAATGACATAACTTCCCGGAAGTCCCATAAGGATCAACACTTTCGGATGTTTCTTTTTTGCATTTCGTTGTTTGTAACTTTTATAAAATGACAAAAACTGTTTTGTCTGTCTTTCCGCTTGCTTTTCTTTTCCAAAGATTTCGCCAAGTTCCTGAATTGAACGATACATTCCAGCTACACTTTTCAGATTCAAAAATGCATATTCGATATTTTTTAACTCTTCAAATTTAGGTTTTAAATCGGTTTCCAATGATGAGGGACTTAAGATCCAGTCTGGATTTAGTGAAGATACGATCTCCATATCCGGACTCATTGCTGTTCCGACTTTCTTTACTTTTTTGTATCTTTTTGGAATCTTTGAAACACTGCTCTTTGGAACACCAACAAGATCAAGTTCCAGTCTGTCACAGATGTCTGCGACTGCAGGTGATGTTGCTACAATCTTTGGATCTGAGTGAAGTGCTTTCACCTTTGCTTTGGCATTTAACACTGCTTGTTTTTCCTTTGGATCTGTGATCTCAAGCATTGTTTCCACACTTTCGCTCTGGCTGTTTTTCTTGCTGTCTTTTGGATGCTGGTTTACGCATCCGCACAATAAAACTGCCGCCATAAGGATTCCTGCTGCTATTTTCAATTTATTTTTCATTGTAAAATTCATCATATTCATCCTTATCAGTTCCCCATCGATCCCAGTTTTTACGATAGTAATAGACAATTGCTGCTGCAACACCAAGTAAGATCAGACCTGAAAGTATCATTGACACCGTAAGGATCAAAATCCATGTTCCTGTTGATTTTTCATTTCCTTTGGATGTATTTTTCTTACTTGTTGTTTTGGGTGCAGTTGAAAGGCTTAAACCTTGTGCATCATTTAATGCTTCATCTGCGGAAGATGCTGTTGTTGCTGTCTGTTGCTGCTGTACTGCCTCATTTCCTGCTGTTGTTTCATTCGCTGCGGTTTCATTTGTTCCCATTTGTGCTGTCGGATTTGTCTGTGCGCTGTTTGCCTGTGAGCTTTGTTCCGTAATGATCAAAGTTTTCATTCCTACAGAATTACCTTCTGTTACAGAAGATGGATAGAAATAAAAGATTACATTTCTTCCCATCGGATTTACATACATGGAACAACGGATAATACATTCTTTTGATGGTATTTTCATTCTTAGATCTGCTGCTTTTCCATTATTATCTTTTCCACTTGCAGTCTGTACAACCGATACTTTGCTCCATAAAGAATCACCTCGTTTCTGTATGGAAAAGCTGTGTTTTGATGTATAATCGATCAAACTCATTCGAAACGTCAGATAAGTCTCACCACTTTGTGTCACTTCCATTAATCCTCTGGAAAATACGGAACCTTCTACCATTCCCTGTCCAGTTGCCTTTGACTGGCTTCCACCAGAATCTTCAATCTTTCCAGTTACCGGATGCTGGTAAGAAGCTGTGATCTTACACGTGTATACATTTCCTGTTGCCGCAGATACATTTTGTCCTGTCAAGACAAACAAAATGATCGTCATCATAACCACAAATATCGATATTCTCTTTTTATATTTCTTCACTTGTCTGTGATTCATAATTACAACCCTCTGCTCTTTAGCTTGTAAACAATTCCGATTGCTGACATAAGAACACTCATTATTGATGGAACCACCAATGGTGAATCCTGTTGTTCTTCATCATTTGTCTGCACTGTCGAAGCTCCTTCTGTCTGTACCGCATTTGTTGTAAATGCAGTCTGTGATGATGTCTGATCTGTACCAGATGTCTGTGTCTGATTTGATGTCTGGTCTGTTTTGAAACCTGTATCAGAAGCTGATGCTGTCTCAAAACTTGCTCCAGATGAACTTCCTGTTGAAGTCTGCGCTGTACTGCTGTCTTTAAATACGCTGTTATTCTTTGCTGTCTTTACAGAACTTAAATCAAGTTTTAAATAAACAGCTTGTTTGCCGCTTCCCGGACTGATCGCATCCATAATCGGAACAAATACCTGAAGCGGTACATAACCATCAGACAATGCTTCCTTGATCAGTGGAAATGTCACCTTGTCTGGATAATTGGTTCCATAATTATCTTTGATCTTATTTCCTTTTGTATCTTTTTGATATGAATTGATCGTAACGGATTTTAATGTTCCAGATGGTACGTAGCTGCTGTTTGTTTTATATCCTGATACATAATACTTCAGCCCCTTTAAATATCCATATTGAGAATTAATATTTAACCCTTTAAAATCAAGGCTTAAATAATATTTTCCTGATTTCACTGTCAGCTTGATCGTATGATTGATTGCTTCATTTGACATTGATGCTGACTTTCTGTCTGTCTTCAGGATTTTCCCAGAAACTGCGTAAGTTCCATCTTCTAATTTCTTAATATTCAATGTTTTGTTTGTCGAATTATTGGAGGTAGAAGATGTCTTTTCTTTTAGTCCCGTAATCGCTGCTGACAAAGCTTTCATCTGCTGCTTTACCTGTGCATCCGTTGCATCTGCATCGTTATACACTGTCTTGGCATTTATAAGACTTTTTTTCAATGCATTGATCGTTGTCTTTGTATATAAATTTTCATGAGACAGCAATGCATTTGCTGAAAGGATCAAATACTGAAGCCCTCCTTTATCGACGGTCTTTGTATCGTCGGTATTATCTGTATCTGGGAGATCATCACTTACCTTTTTCACGGTAGTCCAGTCTAACTGCAGTCTTGCATACTGAAGACCGCTTCCCTGATTGATCTCCTCCATAATTGGTACATATACCTGTATCCAGATCTGCTTCTTTTCATAATCTACTGGCAGATTCAGATAATGGGGATATAATTTCCCTTTCACCGTGGAATCTGTTCCTTTTTGAGGATCATTATATTTGTCGTAAATACCTTTATAATAGGATTCTACTTTGATTGGTTCTGCCAGTTCATTTGTCGGCTGACTTTCTTTATCCCAATCTGGGAAATATCCCATCTGTGCCAGATATCCTTTGAAATTTTTAGATCCAAGCTTTGTAGACAATGCCTGGCATTCCATTCTGATCGTATACTTTCCATCTTTTACAAGCAGCTGCATTGGCTGTACGATTCCTGCATTTCCCATGGATGCCTGATCGGATATCGCATTTTTTACAAATCCTTTGATCGTATAGGTTCCATTTGATAATGTCTGGCTTGCCTGGGCTTCTATCTTTGGATGAAAAGACGACATGATCATACTAAGGCACAGCATGACCGCACTTATAAAGCTTATACATTTGATAAATCGTCTTTTTTTCATATTTCCCCCTGATTCCTCAAAAGTCCCTGCCTGAAACGGCAGTGACTTTTAAGGTTTCTCATTATTTTTTAATCTTTACGGAAACTGTTTTTGAATATGATCCATAAACTGTTTTCTTTCCTACTTTTTTGTAAGCACGTACTTTGTAATAATATGTACTCTTTTTCTTTAATTTCTTATTTGTGTAAGAAACCGCTGTTCCTTTCTTTAACGTGGAAACTGCTTTGTATTTACCATTCTTCTTTGTTGCACGATAAATAACATATCCGCTTGCTCCATTTACTTTTTTAAATGTGATCTTTGCACTCTTCTTTGAGCTGTTTTTAACTTTTACATTAGAAACTGTTGAAAGATTTGGAGTTGCTGTTACATTCTTTGAGTATCCACTGTAAACTTTCTTTGTTCCGTTTAATTTGTAGGCACGTACTTTGTAAGTGTACTTTGTTCCTGTTGTCAGCTTTGTTTTTGTATAGCTGTTTGTTTTAACATCTGCAATTTTCTTACTATTCTGATATACTTCATATCCTGCTGCCTGGCTTACTTTATTCCATGTAACTTTTACTTTGTCATGATCAGCAGATACCGCTTTGACTCCAGCTGGTGTCTGTGGTGCTGTTACTTTAGCTGGTTCAATGACATCTTCACTGTTGAAATCTTTATCATTTGCTGTTGTTTTTACAGCAGATGAGAGATCCAGGGAAAGATTTACTTTCTGTATTCCAGATCCAGCTGACATATTTTCCATAATTGCTACATAAACCTGCATTGAAACTACTCCGTGTTTTACTGCTTCATCTGTCATTTGGAATGTCACAAGATCTGGATAGTTCGTTCCATAATTATCTTTTACAACTTTTCCATCTGTATATTTCTGTACGGAATCTACTGTGACATCTTTCACTTCGTCGCCATCCAAATACTGAACCTTATTGACATAACCTTTTTCTCCAAAAACTTCAATTCCTTTGAAATTAAGTGTCACATAATACTTTCCATCTTTTACAGTAAGTTTTACTTTATGTGTGATTGCTTTGTCTGTCATAGATGTAGTTCCTGTACCATCTGCTCTTAACATCTTTGCATCAACTTTGTAGATTCCATCTGCAAGAACTGTCTGGTCTTTCACTTCTTTTAAAGTACCCCAGTATAATGTGATCGTTGCATCGGAATTAAATTTTCCATTATTAATTGCAATTCCATCATATATTCCATTCAGATTTTTCATTGATGGTACATATAAGTTAAAGCTTGCTTTATATGTCTGTTCTGGTTTTGATCCAGACAGCGGCATGTTTACATTTGTTACGATTCCATCATCACCTGCTGCTACGTCCGCCCCTTCTGTTGTAAGTGTTGATCCATTATAGTAGCCATTAAATCCAAGAACTTGTAATGGCTCTGACACAGTGTTTGAGATTACAGGATAAGATAATGTCATCTTTCCATTCTCATCTACTTTTAATGTTGCAGTTACTTTTTTATCATGATCTGCTGCTGATAAGCTGTGATCTACGATATCTGTAACATTCTTCATCTGAATCTCATAAGTACCAGCTTTCACTGTTTCTGGTGCATCTGCTAAGATTTCCTGTTTTGGAGTTAAACCAAGTGCCTCCATTGTTGCATTTTTAATTGCTGTTGCACTTGTTGTTGCTCCTGATACAGTGTCAACTTTATCAAAGGCTGTCTGATCTTTGATATTTAATCCTACTACCTGATCTTTGATCTTGTCGATTGCCATTGGAAGATAAACTTTTTCATTCTGTTTTGCAAAACTTCCTTCAAAGTTTTCTCCTGTTACAGCAAGATCTGTAACTTTATTATCTTTGTATATCACAACCGTTTTGATATCATATCCACCAAACTGTGAAATACCGATTGTTTTTTCTTTTACACCATCAGAAGAACTATTATTGGCTCCAAGACTTGCATAATCAATCTTTAAAAATGCATTTGCATTATTTTTCATAGCATCAATGTACATACTGACATATACACCATCTGCTGTTTTTGTTATGTCTGGAATTTCAAATTTTACTTTTGTTGGATTTCCAGTTGTCTCGTCTTTTGTAAGGATTTGTGCTGCCTGTTTCTCACTCTTGGTATCATTTCCCTGATAAACCTGAAAATCACCTGCTGCCCCTATGATTCCCATAACCTTTAATTCTTGTAATGTAACTTCCAGAGTTGCTTTTCCACTTTCATCAACTGTAAGAATTCCATTTTCTCCGATTGCCCCAGCCGCCATAGATGCTTTTGTAATATCACTTGCACTTTTCAGTGCTAATGGTACTGTGTAAGTTCCTGCTTTAAGCTCCGTTGCTTCTGTTCCAAAAGAACTTGCTGTTGCTGCCTTTACAATTGCTGTCTGTGTCATATACATCGGCATTGATGTCGCCGATAATACCACTGCCATAGCAAATGGCATGAATTTTTTCTTTAAGTTTGTTTTGATTCTCATAATCTCTCCTTTTTCAACTCTATGTTCATTTATATTCCTGCAAGATTAGTTAGTCTTGATTAACTCTATTATTTTTATCATGTCTATTCTTTCATCGTCAATCAAAACAAGTTTTTCAAAATATGCCAATTTATAATATGAAATATTTCCCATGTATTTAAAACCTTTATTTTATGCGATTTTTACTCCTTTTGTAATCTGTTGCCTGTGTGCAACACTCTGTATTTTATTGAAAAATATTCTCATTTATTTCATTCGGTACTGATCTCGACTAACTTGTCCGGTTTTATGATCTGTTTTCCGTGAAATATTGTTGCATCTCTGCAACATTCAGCAAGTAATTGAGAATGATTATATCAGTAATGTAGAAAATAACCGTACAGCAATGTCTTTACGTGTTTTGATATATTATGCAAAACTTGTTGGTTGTTCTTTAGATTCTCTTGTTGGAAATCTTGATCCTGAGTATTCTGAAACTGCTCTTGATTGAAAACTTTATAATATGATTTTGAATCTTGATGTGGATACGAAGGAAAAATTGTTGAAGACTATTGAAATTTGGGAATTTTAAATTTTCACAATAAGCGTAGCCATACTCTCTGGCATCCTCTTTTCTCCAACACTGCTTGTCATAAACAGCTGTATCTGTCCTGTAATTTCCGTCTCTGATAATTGTTCAAATTCAAAGTCCTCAAACGGTATTTGAATTTTCTTATCTTTAATCGGTAAATTTGTAAGTACATCTCTGTTGCTTCGGCATTTCACCGTTTGGATATGTCCTGACAGCATAGCTCCGCCTTTCGTCATGGCTTTCATTTCTCTGACTGTTAGTTCAAGATATCTTTCATTTTCCTGCAGATATAAATATGCTGGTTTTTCGAAGCCTTGATCTGCCATTGAAAGACTCTGCCAGTCTTTTCCCTGACGATAAATAGAAAATGCGACTTGATAAATTCCATCTTTCAGGCAATCACATATCTGTTCATAGGACATCTTTGTAATTTCTTTGCTGTCATTTTTCCCGATGCTTTCGTATTTTAAATGCATTTTTTCTTTCTGGCACAGCTTCTGAATCGTATCGATATCTGCCGTATCAAACATTCCAGTTACTGCCTGTCTTTGTTGTTCTTCATTGATTCCGATGGAAGCAAAATAATGATAAAGATCTGCTTCTATCATTTTATAGTACTCCAGAAATTCTTTTCCTTTTCTTGTAAATCCCTTATCTTCCAGAAATCCTTCTTCACGATATTTTTTAAAACATCGTGAAATGGTTGATCTGTTTACTTTCATTTTTCTTCCGATTTCTGCTTCATTATATCCTTTTTCTCCCTCAATCTGTATTTCCAATGCTTTTAAACATTGTAACTGAAACATATTCGGTTTATAATTTTCCATTGTTTTATCACACATTATCAAACTCCTCTAAATCAATGATATGGTTAAAATAGTAACTGCTTCTTCCAGAATTTCATCTTCCATGCTGTCACAAACTGTTAATTCCACAACTCCTTCTGACAATTTATCATTTCTTCGGATCGTACAGTCTAACGCCTCTGTTAAGATTCCAAATTTTCCTTTTTCCTTTTTGGCAAACATCCACTGATTTCCATATCTATAGCGTATTTCTTTTTGTAACATTTTCGGATCGAGAGGTTTCAGATACAAATAACTTTCCTCACTGATCACAACTTCCGCATGCTTTTCAAACTGATGATATTCCTTCGCAAGAATTCTTGGATGTGATGTTCCTTTTTCAAAAAATGAAATCGGCATAATTCTCTTTCCCTCTGGGAACATCAGATTTAAATCATTTCCTCTGGTCATATAAGAATATGTATGTCTATTCTCCATAAACATACGAATTCCCGTCAAAATACGTTCATCCAGAATATGCTCAATCGCACAGGCATTTTCCTTTGCAATACTGCCGTCAACACCTGAAACCAGCCTTAAAAATTCGGTAAGACATCTCTTTCTTTCTAGACATTGCTGGCCTTTTGATAATCCCATCGGTGTTAAAAATAGTCTTCTGCCTTCGTCTTTCAACAGGTATCCTTCCTCCAGTAATCCATCTGTAACTCTGGTAACACGCGACAATGGAACTTCGAGTTCTCTTGACAAATCTGATTTCACTATTTGATTTTCTTTTCGCTTCATTTCATACATTAGACTTAAATAGTCTTCTTTTTCTTGTTTTGATATTTCTTTTGACATATGGTATTCCTCATCTTGTAATTCCTTATTCTGTATAAAATGATAAAAGGAATGTTGCTTTAATACAACACTCCTCAGGGTTAACGGGAAAAGTTCTCAAATTGTGATTGACGAAATATTTGAAAATTCTATTATCTTAATTTCTTAAAAAAAGTGTCTTCGACACTTCAACTCCCCTGCCCCTCATTCTTGAGGGGTGGGT
>ERZ824473.1930-NODE-1930-length-26782-cov-6.075654_pt1 | contig 26782 bp, 26 predicted proteins | sample MGYA00519874_ERZ824473 | MGnify/ENA primary metagenome ERZ824473 (study PRJEB31778, sample SAMEA3449151) | human gut metagenome | biome: human gut; feature: human-associated habitat; material: faeces | place: United Kingdom | collected 2010/2012 ... | reverse complement strand
TTGATAGATTTCTTGTTAATTTCTTTTCTACATCTTTTAGTCCTGTTTCTTCTATTATTTTTTCTACTTTTTCTTTTCTTGTTTTTCTATCTACTTTTTTGATTTCTGCCATATATGTTACAAATTCTTTTACTGTCATGTCTGTATATAATGGCACTCCTTCTGGCATATATCCTATTTCTTTTTTTGCTTTTTTTGGTTTCTTGCTTATGTCGTATCCGTCTATTATGATTGTTCCTTCTGTTGACTCTATATATCCTGTTATCATGTTCATTGTTGTACTTTTTCCTGCTCCATTTGGCCCTAATAACCCTATTATTTCTCCGTCATTTATTGTGAAGCTGATTTTGTCTACGGCTACAACTTTTCCGTATTTTTTTGTTAAATTTTTAACCTCTATCACGGTTACTTCCTCCTTCTTTTGGATTTTTCTTGTTTTCCTTATTTCCCTAGTATAATATCATTTTATATCTTACTTGTAAAGCCTTTCACAAAAAATTCACATTTGATGGTATATATACAAAATTTTGAATTTTTTTACTATTTTTTATTGACAGCTGTACTTTTTTGTGTTATTATAAATATTGTTCAGGTTATGGGTCAATAGCTCAGTTGGATAGAGCACACGCCTTCTAAGCGTGGGGTCGGGGGTTCGAACCCCTCTTGGCCCACCAGAATTATAAAACCATATAAATATTGAAATATCAATATTTATATGGTTTTTTTGTATAATAATGTAATAGTAATTTTCTTTTTTTCTATAGTTTGTCTATAAATTTCTTTTTTATTTTAAATGATGAGTGTACATAGATTCCTAGTGTAACACTTACATTTGAGTGTCCTAAAATTTCGCTTAAAGATTTTACATCCATTCCTACTCGTATACATCTTGTTGCAAACGTATGACGTATGCAGTGAAATTTTTTGTATGGAATATGGCATTCTTTTAATATTTTGTTATAAGTGTATCTATATCCTGTTGGCTCTATTGGTCTTTCTTTTAATCCTGATAGTATAAATGTGTCTTTTTTGTATTGTTTTGAGATTTCTTTTAGTTTTTTGTATAATATTGGGGCTATTGGTATTTCTCTTACTGAATTCTTTGTTTTAGGTGAGGTAATTACAAGTTTTGAATTTTTTTTGCTCATGTATATTCTTTGTACTGTATGTCTAATTCTTATTTTTTTGCTTTCAAAATCTATATCTGACCATTTCAGTGCACATACCTCTCCTATTCTTAATCCTGTGTACATACTTATTAATATTCCTAGATTCATTATGTTATCTGAGTCTAATATGTACTCTTCTATCTTTTTTCGTTCTCTTTCATTAAATACTTCTGCTTCTTTTGTAGTTGTTAATGGTGTTGATACTAAATCTAATTTGAAATCCATATTGTATTTTCTTTCTGCATATTTTAATATGGATTTTAGCACTGTTATTATGTCTTTTACTGTTTTACTTGATAATTTAAATTGTAATTCTTCTACATATCTATTTAGATTTATATTGGCTATTTCTTTTAAGTTTCTCTCTCCAAAATCTTTTTTCAAATAATTTGTAATTTTTAGTTTGTAATTTGCATATGTTGATTCTTTTATTCGCATTTTTTTATATTCCAACCATTCATCACATACTACATTAAATTTTTGTCTTTTTCCTATTAATAGTTCCATTTTTTTACCTCTTTTCTTTTTTTACTCTTATATAATATACTACCATATCTTTACCAATTGGAACTAATTTATAGTTAGTGTTTTGACCAATTTTATGTAAAATTAGCCTCTTTTTTTTTATGTTTTTTCTTGCTGTGAATAACTTTTTTATTTCGTGTAATACTAATAGTATGAATTTGTTTTTCGTGGATTTTGTCGGTTTTTGTCGAATTTGGGTGGGTTTGCTCGGTCTTTTACCATTTGGCAATTTTCATATTCCCAGTTTGTTCTATATTTACTTATAAATTGTTATACTTATTTTAGTTAATATGGAGGTGTACATTATGAAATCTAATGTGAAAAATTCAATCGATTCTGCTATTGGTAAAGTATTTAAATCTTATAGAAAAAAATATCATTTGACTCAAACTCAAGTTGCTGATAAACTTGGTATTTCAGAAAAATATATTTCTAGATTAGAAAATGGTAATAGTGGTGTTAAACTTGAAACTTTAATAAATTATATGAATACTTTGGGAATTGCTCCTGATGTTTTATTTAAGGATTTAATGAAAAACAATGATGTCGTTTTTCAAGTTAATTTGTCTCAAAAAATTAGTGAATTGCCTAAAGACAGACAAAAATTTATTAATAAAATTGTTGATGAACTTAAGCGTTTGTAATTTTATATTATATTTGCTTTTATTTGAGACTTTGTTGATTTTATTATACTTAAAAAATCCCACAAATTCAGAAAAATTTATTCTAAAATTGCGGGATTTTTAGATTATTTTATATATTAAGAAAATTTTAGAATTTTACTAATATATAAATTTTATTTCTTATTCTTTCCAAAATGCTTCATAAGTTTTGTATGCTGAATAAATATCATATTTACTTGTTACTTCATATGGTGCATGCATTGAAAGTACTGGAACTCCACAGTCAATTACATCTGTTCCTTTATTTGCTAAGATGTATGCTATTGTGCCTCCTCCTCCAATGTCAACTTTTCCTAGTTCTGAAACTTGATATTTTATTTCATTTTTTTCTAATATGTTGCGTATCCATGCTACATATTCTGCATTTGCATCTGATGCTCCTGATTTTCCTCTTGCTCCTGTGTATTTGTTTAATGTTATTCCTCTTCCTAGATATCCTGCATTGGTTGTATCTGATACATATGCATAAATTGGATCAAATCCCGCATCTACATCTGATGATAACATTTTTGAGAAGCAAAATACTTTGTCTAATAAATTTGGTTTGTTTATTCCTAATTTGTTTAGGATTTCTGATACAAAGAAGTCAAACATATGTGATTCCATTCCTGTATTTCCCATGCTTCCTACTTCTTCTTTATCTGATAAAATACATATTGCTGTATTTTTTACTTTTTCTAAATTCATCATTGCTGCTAATGATGTGTATGCACATACTTTATCATCTTGTCCATATGCTGCTACCATACTTTCATCAAATCCTAATGATCTTGCTTTAAAAGCTGGTACTAGTTCTAATTCTGCACTTAATAAGTCTGTTTCTGTAATTCCATATTTTAGATTTAATAAGTGTAATATATTTAATTTTACTTTTTCACTTACATTGCATTGTTTTTTGTTGTTTTCTCCTTCTTCTTTATTGCAACATGAAAATGGTATGCTTCCTATTAGAAGTTTTAAATCTTCTCCTTCTACTCCATTTTTTAGTTTTTTCTCCATTTGGTCTTGTGCTAAATGTGGTAGTAAATCTGTTATTGTGAATATTGGGTCTGTTTCTTTTTCTCCTATTTCTATTTCTATTTTTTCTCCGTTTGTTTTAACAATTACTCCATGTATACTTAATGGTATTGTTGTCCATTGATATTTTTTTATTCCTCCATAGTAATGTGTTTTAAAATATGCTAGTCCTCCATCTTCACATAATGGATTTGGTTTTAAATCTAATCTTGGTGAGTCAACATGTGATCCTATAATATGCATTCCATTTTCTTCTATGTCATTTTCTCCTATTATTGCTAAATACATGCTTTTTCCTCTATTTATAAAATATACTTTGTCTCCTGGTACTAATGTTTGTTTATTCATTATGTCTGTATATCCGTTTCTGTCTGCTAATTCTTTAGCATTTTTTATAAATTCTCTTTCTATTTTTGATTTGTTTAAAAATTTCATATAGTTTTCTGTTATCATAACAAGTTCTTCTTTTTGACTTGTTGTTAAGTTTTTCCATCCATCTTCCTTTTTTGTAAAAAGTTTTTCTTTTAGTTCTTCTCCCATATTTTATCACAATCCTTTCTTTGTATTTCTTGTCTCAGTATATCACTTTTTATTTTTTTTGTCTACATTTTTGTATATTGCTTGTATTTTATGCTAATACTATTAAAAATATGTATAGGAAGTGATTTTTTTGAATTCTTTATGGCTTGATTCTGTTAATTTTAATAATAATAATTTGAATGTTTCTGATGTTGAGTGTGATGTTTGTATTGTTGGTGCTGGTATTTTTGGCATGACTTGTGCCTATTATTTAACTAAACTTGGTCTTGATGTTGTTGTTTTGGAAAAAGATACTATTTGCAGTAAAACTACTGGTCATACTACTGGAAAAATAACAAGTCAACATGGACTTTTTTATAAACATTTGATTGATGATTATGGTTATAATTTTGCTAGGTTGTATTTACAATCTAATGAAGATGCTATTGAAAATATTAAAAATATAGTTAATTCTGAAAAAATTTCTTGCGATTTTTCTTTGCAAAATAGTTATGTATATTCTACAACTAAACAGGAATTAAATGATGTTAAAGCTGAAGTTGAGGCTGTTCGTTCTTTAAATTTTCCTTGTGAATTTGCTTCTACTGTTGGTTTGCCTTTTGAGACTTGTGGTAGTGTTTGTTTTAAAAATCAGGCTCAATTTAATCCTGCTAAATATGTTTTGGGACTTTATAATTCTATTAAGAATTCTGCTCATGTTTTTACAAATATTACTGTTACTGATATTCGTAAGGATTTTGATGATAGATATGTGTGTTTTGCCGCTTCTTCTCCTGTTCAATATTCTTCTAATAATAATGATTTTCCTAGTTATAAAATAAAATCTAAATATGTTATTATGGCTTCTCATTATCCTTTTATTAATTTTCCTGGATTTTATTTTACTAAAATGTATCAATCTACTTCTTATGTTATTGCTATTGACCCTAAAAAATCTTTGTTTAATGGTATGTTCTTAAGTGCTGGTACTCCTACTTTTTCTTTTAGGACTGCTAAATTTGGTAATAAAAATTTGCTTTTGATTGCTGGTTCTGATCATAAAACTGGTTCTTTTTGTACTGAAGCTTCTAGTTATAAAATTTTAGAAGATGTTGCTAAAAAATATTACCCTGATTGTGATATTTTATATCGTTGGAATACTCGTGATTGTATTTCTTTAGATAAAATTCCATATATTGGTCAGTATTCTGATTCTTTGCCTAATTTTTTTGTTGCTACTAGTTTTAAAAAATGGGGTATGTCTCTTTCTAATGTTGCTGCAAATATTATTGTTGATATGATTACTGGTAAAGAAAATCCATATTTTTCTGTGTATTCTTCTGATAGATTACAGCCTATTAAAAATATGGATGAATTTAAAAATGTGATTGTTCAGTCTACTAAGTCTTTGGTTATTGATAAAATTAAAAAATCTAATATTAGTTTTGATTCTATTCCTTTGAATTCTGGTGCTATTGTTGAGATTAATAATCAAAAGATTGGAATTTTTCGTGATTCTAATGATGATATTTTTGCTGTTAAACCTTTTTGTACCCATCTTGGTTGTTTGCTTTCTTGGAATGATGTTGATAAGACTTGGGATTGCCCTTGCCATCGGTTCTCGCTTTAGTTTTGATGGTAAAAATTTGTATGATCCTGCTTTTAAAGATTTAGAAATTTTTAATTTGCATTAATTTCTCGTTTTTTATTGACTTGCTGGCTTTTTTTTGCTACAATGCTAGTAATATTCATATATTTATATGTTTATTTTATTTATTTTTTTGTTTATTGAACTAGATTTCTTCAAAAAGCAATCTAGTTCTATTTAATATTTATTTTTTATAGTTCTTCATTGTCTTCTATTATTTTGTCTATAATGTTGTCTTCTAATGAAAATGGTGTTACATATCCTTCTAAGTAATTCATTTTTTCGCTTAATACTTCATTTCCTTTATTTACATATATTTTTGATTTTCCTTTTCCGTTTTTGGCTTCTTGTACTAAGTTTGAGACTGGTGAATTTCCATCAAATGCTATTACTATTGATTTTCTTCTTTCAAATATTTCATAATTGAAGCTTTTGTATATTCCTAGTTCTTCACTTTCTGTTGATATTCTTATTCCTGTTATTTCTTTTTCTTCTAGTCTTTCTTGTTCCTTTTCATTTATCATTTTTGGAATTATTGCGTATATTTCAAATTGTTTTTTGTATTTTTGCATTGCTTCTATTACAGCTTTTTCATATCCTTCTACTTTGTGTCCTATTACAAAAAATACTTTTTTGTTGTCTAATTTTTTTATTAGACTTTCTATTATTTTTCGTCCATATTCGTCTACATATGTTATTCTTCCTTTTTTGTTAAAGCTTCCTCCTGCTATTATTATTGGAATTTTGTCTGTTGGTAATTCTGCTATTTTTGTGCCTAATACTTTTTCTGATTCTTCTGTGTTTGTTATTCTAAGATCTCCTTCTTCATCTTTTATTTTTTCTAGTTCTTCATTTTCTATTTTTAGTAATGCTTCTCTTAGTGTTCTTCCTTTTAAGAATTCTTGGAATTTCTTTGTTTTTTGTTCAAAAAATTCTTCGTTTTCTTTTATGATTTGTTCTTCTACTTCTCTCATTTTCTCAAATTCTTTGTCTGTTACACCTAATAGATTTTGTAATGCTAATTGCTCATCAAATGTGTCTGTTCCATAAAATCCGTTTCCGTCTGTTCCTTGTACACATTTTACTCCTTCTTTTAGGAATTTTTTTATTGGATGTTTTTCTAATTTGCTTAAGTTGTTTAATCTTATATTAGATGTCAATTGAAATTCTACTATTGTATTTGTTTTTTTCATTTTTTCTATTAGTTCTTTTCCTTCTTTTGTGTTAGGTTCTTTTGAGTATAACCCATGTCCTATTCTTATTCTTGGCATTTCTTGATTTGGTCTTAGTGATTCTTCTACACATTTTATTGATTTTCCTACATTGTCTTTTAAGCTGTCATTTTCTCCTGCATGTATTCTTACTGTGAATCCTTTGTCATAATATGCTATTTCTTGCACAATTTGCTTGATTGCTGGTTTTAAGTCTTCTATGTCATTTATTTCTTCTCCTTGGAAGTCACTTCCTACAACATATGGATCTTTTGCTACTGCTTTTAACACACATAAATTTTCTCTTAGATATTTGTCACTTGTTATTTGGTCTTTTATTATTGTTAGTGCTACTCTTCTTATTCCTGCTAAAAATCTTATTTTTACTCCTGTTTCTTTTTCGATTTCTGGTAAAATTTCGTGTACTTCTTCTAGTAATTTTATTGCTGGTTCTCCTACTTTTGCTAAATCTGTATTTGCTATTTCTACATATTTTATTCTTTGTTTTTGATATTCTCTTGCTATCCATAATAGTTTGTCTTGTCTTATTACATTATTTTTATATGGACTTCCTGGCTTGCTGTCTTGTAACATTTTTACAACCATTTCTTTTATGTCTTTTTCTGGTATTTTTTTTGCTATTTCTTCATCTAGTTTTATTTTGTTTTCTGATTCTGTTCCTTTTGCAAATACATATCTATATATATAGCATTTTTCTAGGTTTGTGAATACTGCTTGACCATCTTTTAATATTGATAAACTTACTCTGATTTTTTCTATGTTTCTTCTTGCATTTTCTAAGTTGTTTAATATGAAGTCTGCAAAGTTTATAAATGTGTTATCATCTATTTTTCTTGTTAAATATTTTCCTGTTAGTTTTGAGTCTTTAAATTGTTCTTCTGCTTCTTTTCTTTGTTTTGTGATTTCTTTTTCTTGTTCTTCTGACATTTTTAAGTTTAATTTTTTTATGTAATATAATGGGTATTTTATTTGGTGCTTTATTCCTAATGCTATTAAACAGTCTGGTGTTAATATGGCATTCATATGTGTATGTAAATCTGTTCTGAATTTGCTTTGTTTTAATATGTATGTTTTTACAAATGTTTTTTCTATTGGTAATTTGTAATTTTTTGTTTGTGACATTAATGTTTTACTTATTGCTGGTATTTGGGCTTTTATTTCTATTCTGTCATTATATATGTTGGCTAGTTTTATTCCTCCTAGTCTAAATACATATACTTCTTCGTTGTTTCCGTTTATCATTGCTTTCATTTTGCCTTTTATTATCTTCATGTCTTGCTCATTTTTTTCTGTTTCTAATTTGCAGATTTTTGCTAGATTTGTTATTAGGGTTCCTTTTTTATGGTTCGGCGTTTCTAATATGTATTCTATTTCGTCTTCTGATATTTTGTATAAGTTTACTATTATATCTTTTTCTTTGTCTAAATAAAATTTTCTTACTTTTTCCATTTATTAACTTACCTCCACATCCGTATTATATCATATTTACATAAAGTCGTCAATTGTTGCATATGTTTGATTGCAATGTTTCGTTGCAATTTTTATTTCATATTATTGATGTTCAATAATTTTCCTATAATATGAAAATATAAGCTCTGCAAATCGTTGATATTTCAACATTACAGAGCTTATGTTTTTGGTGCGCCTGGAGGGATTCGAACCCCCGGTCTTCAAGTTCGTAGCCTGATATTCTATCCAGCTAAACTACAGGCGCATTTTTTGTGAATTTTATTGTTTTTTTATTTTTGCCTTTTTCTTTTTGCTTCTTTCACTTGTTCTATTATACTTTGATTTTTCTTTTTATTCAAGTCTTTTTTGGAATTTTTTGAATTTTTTTTCAAAATCTCTTGTCAAATCGTTTTTTTTGTGGTATATTATATTAGCGTTCAGGTTATTTCGAGGTGTAGCGCAGTTGGTAGCGCGCGTGGTTTGGGACCATGAGGTCGCAGGTTCGATCCCTGTCACCTCGACCATATTTAGAGCTGTTTTCAAGAGAATTCGAAAGAACTTGAAAGCAGTTTTTATTATATAAAGATACTATTTTCTAGGATTTTAGGAAATAGTATTTTTTTAGTTTAATTCTAAAAAGTTCTAAAAAGTTCTAAAAAATTCTTAAAAATCCGATTATTTTGTTCCACAAAATGTTCCGCAATGAATTTTTGCTCTTAAAAAAATGTTCAGAAATGTTCCGCAAAATAAATTTATTGATATTTTAACACTTTCAGGAATTTCAAAACTGAAAGGAGAACTATTGTTATGGATTTTATACCTTACAAATCAAATGAAACATTAGAGCATAAATACTATCAAATTCCTCAAGAATTATTTGTAAATGAAAAATACAAAAACAAATTAAATTCAGATAGTAAAATTTTATATGCCTTTTTATTAGATAGATTATCTTTATCTCAAAAAAATCATTGGATAGATGAAGATAATAATGTTTATCTAATTTTTACAAGAGAAGAAGTACAAGAAAAATTAAATTTATCAGATAAAACAGTTACTAAATCATTCAAAATATTAATGGAAGTAAATCTTGTTCAAGAAAAAAGACAGGGACTAGGAAAACCTAATTTAATATATGTAGGAAAGATTAATCATTCAGACTCGGAGAATTTACGATTCTTGAGTCGTAAAAATTACGACTCTGGAATCGGAGAATCTACGGCTCTTGACTCGGAAAATTTACGAGGAATCAATACTAATAATATCAATACTAATATAATCAATACTGATTCCATCAATCCTAAAAGTGATGAAGAACTTTTATTGATAAAAGAGAAATGTAATTTAAATGAATTTACAAAAGAAGAAAAAACAATTTTAGAAGATGTAATTGATAATCTTTATTATACAGATAATTTAAAAGTTGGAAATATAACAGTTAATCATTTTAAAATATCGGACAAGCTTAATTTAATAACAAAAGATAATCTTGTTCAATTATTGGATATATTGAAAAATACACCTAATATACAAAATGCTAAAAATTATTTGATGATTTGCTTATACAATAATTTGGGAAATACCAATATAAATAAAATGATAAAAAAAGCTGATACTATTAAACCAAATGAAAGAGAATATCCTGCTGGCTCACTTGATTTCTTATATGCTAACCTTGATACACTAGATGATACTATATAAGAAATTGCTCCGATATGAAGTTGCAAGCACGAACTTTAAACTGCAACTTCACTATAATTTGTTATAGCAAAAGCTATGGCAAATTATAGCCTAAAAAATGCTTTAGCAGTTTTTAGGTAATACCCCGTAGGGCACACAGACAAACTTGTTTGTCTAGTGTGTTAGACAAATAAATTTGTTTTAGTGCAAGAAAGGACTTTGGAGCTATGAGTTATGCTATAGTAAGAAATGAGAAATTAACACGAGCTGAGGTAAATGGTAAATGCACCCACAATGATAGAAAAGCAAAATGTCATACAAATAAAGATATTGATCCAACTAAAACACATTTAAATTATTATATAAAGAAAAACAATTGCACCTATACAAAGGAATTTGACAAATTACGAAGTGAACAAAATTTAGCAGGTCATTTAAGAGAAAACAGCATTATAATGTGCCAAATGATGTTTACATCTGACCAGGAATTTTTTGATAGAATTGGAGAGCAAGAAACAAAAAGATACTTTGACGAATGCTATAAATTTATTTGTAATTATAAAAATTTAGGAGAAAAAAATATTATATCTGCTGTAGTTCATTTAGATGAAGGAGCACCACATTTACATTTGTTGTTTATTCCAGTAGTTCATACAAAAGATAAAAATGGCAAGCCAATAGAAAAAATTTGTGCAAGAGATTTTTGGAAAGGTAGAGATAGTTATAGAAAATTACAAGATTCCTATTTTGAACATGTTAAAAGTAAAGGGTTTGATTTAGAAAGAGGCTTATATGTTGAAGAAACTAATAGAAAGAATCTGTCAGTTGAAGAATTTAAAAAAGTAACTAATTATGCTAAAACGAAAGAAATTTTAAAAACTACAACTTTAGAATTGCCAAACACACCCGAACTACAGGATATAAAAAAACTTGTTTTGAATAGAGATAAATTAATTGAGGAACAAATTATAAAGCCTCAAAGCAATTTAATAAAAGAACTTCACAATGAAAATGTAGCTTTGCACAAGGAATTATCTAAACAAACTGAAATAATAGATGTTGCAGAAGAGTTTGTAAAAGAAAAGGAAAGTTTACAAAATGAAAATAAAAATTTAGAACGAACTATTTGTTTATTGCAACAAGTAAAAAATCAAGATGAGGAAGATTTAAAATTTGAATACGAAAATAGAATTGACCATATAGAACACAAATATCAGAAAAAGATAAAAGAATTAGAAAAAGAAAATAAAGGCTTAAACAAAGTAATTGCTAAATTTAAAGATAATTTGAAAAAATTTCTTAAATGGTTGTGTCATAAATTTTCATATCCTTGTGAGAATGACCTTATAAGAGATTTTAATAAAGAAACATATTCGTATATCAATTTTGAAAAGCAACTCAATACAAGCCATTTTGAAAAGGAAGATAATGAAATAGATTTTGAAATGTAGAAAGGATTTAATAAATATGAAAATAGATTATAGAAAATGTGGAGATTACTATATTCCTAACTTAGTAATCTCCAATACTAAAAATTATAAATTAGGAAAGTATGGAAGAATGAGATTAAATTATTTAAAAACATACAAGAAAGCTGAATATACAATTTTATTAATGGATGACAAATTAAGTGAACATTTACAAGAAATTGATGATACTGCAACGGCTAGATATAACCTGCTAATGAAACAATTTGCAAAACGAGAAAATATTACAGAAGAATTAAAAGCCATAAATCAACTTGAGTGGGTTGGCAAAATGAATTCGATTAAAAATCGTGTTGAAGAAATTATATTGAGAGAATTAATTTATGTATAGGGGAATTTTACAATGGAATACACGTCAAAAATTTTATAACAAAATACTCTAGCATTTCTGCTAGAGTGCTTTGTTATGCGTCTTTTTTCAATTTTTCTATAATCTTATTGTTTTCTTCAATAACTCCATCATAATATTCTTTTAACTTTCTTAATCTATCGATAGAAAGCATTTTTAAAGCCTCGACATTCCCATCAATATATTCAAGAAATTTCTTTTTATCTACAACTTTATTAGCAGCACTAGAATCAAATTTTATATTATCAAAGAAGTCATTTTCTACTTTATTAAAATCAACTTTACTTTCGTTTGAAACATCTGATTGAAAATTACTAACTTCTTGCTTTTTAGATTTTTTAAATATACTACTAAGAAATCTTTTTATTTTGGAAATAAAGCTTTCTTTATATTCTACCATATCATTATTTTTCATTTAAATTTCTCCTTTGCTCTTTTAAATCAGCAAGTTCTTTTTCTTGACTTTCTATTTTCTTTTGTTGATTTGCTAATATTTCTAAAAGTTCTTTTTTCTTTTCTGAACTTATTAATGGAGTGCTTAATGTTTTTTCTTTTGGTTTTTCTTTTGGTTTTTCTGATAGTATATAACTTCTATCATCACCCATATGCAATATTATTTCGCCATTAGATATTTCAAGAGAAGCATTTATTTCCCCATAAGGCATTGTATTTTTAGAAAAAGAATTACATCCATCAATTATCTCGTTTTCAGATGTAACTGAAATAGAAACTAAATCTTTAATTTTTTCCTTTAATTCTTCATCTACATTGTGAAGTAATTGCCCATTTTCACCAATTTTATGAACATCATCAATATATAAATATTCAACATTAATGTTTTCTTCATCAATCCATGGAATACCAAGTTCTTCAGTTATCTCTCCAACACAAGAACACTTACTTGCTCCAGATGGATTATATGAAGATCCTTCATCAGTGTTTATTATTTCTTCTAAAGTATCTGCTAAATATAATTCATTGTTATATTCAAGCAAACAATGTCCCGCATAGTAACTTTCAGAGCCATGTGATGTTCTGTCAATAGTATTATAAGGATTTTCATATGTTTCAAAAGAATCTACTTTTACAATTTTATTCTCCATAAGTTCCTACCTCCTTTTTCTTTATATTAGCAATTTCAGTTTGTTGAGATTTAATTTTATCTTGTTGCTCGATTAATGTTCCTACTAATTCATCACTTATTTTTTGCTCATTTTCAGATATAATTTCCTTATTTTCTTCAATTTGTTCTGCTAAGTCTACTTCTTTTATAGTGATGTCAATTTCTCCTTTTAAATAACCTCTAACTGTATCTCTAACTGTTTTATCACAAATTAATGAACCATTTACTTGTAAATATTCAACACATTTATCTACATCTTCTTCTGTAGGCTTTACTTCTTGTCCATCAATAATCAATGTGGTAGATTTTAAATAATCAGCTTTTGTAAATGGCTTTTTATACGCTGAATATAATTTTTTATGTTTAGATAAACCTCTTATAATCACTGCATCCATATTCTCTTTTTTTGCAAAAGCAATTAAATCGTCAATTGATGTTTTTGAACATTTAATATAATCTTCTAATGTCATTTCTCCTTTTCCTAATTTTTCTGCTTTATTTTTAAGTCCTACAAAATTTTTTCTCTGCTGATTTACACGATCTTTAACTTGTTCCCTTGTTAGTCCTTTTTTATTCAAGCCTTTTTTGTTAAATCCTTCGTAATCATAACCTGAGATATCATAACCTTCACTATCAAAACCATTTTCATCATATCCATTTATATCATATCCGTTATCATCATATTTTGTACCGTTTTTATGCATACGTCCAAATCCACTAACATATTTGAATCCTTTTTTATCATATCCATCTCTATCTTCTCCTCTCCTATTATATCCTTCTTTATCAAAACCATTTTCATCATACCCATAACAATTATATCCATTGTCATCAAAAACAGTTCCATTTTTATGTATTCCTCTATAATCAAAACCATTATTATCATGAGTAGTCCCGTTTTTATGTATTCTTTCTGCGTCAAAACCTCTCTCATTATATTTAGTTCCATTTCTATGAATTCCTTCCCTGTTGAAATGTCTATCATTATACCCATCTTTATAATATCCGTCTTTATCTTTACGCTCTAGGTTATATCCATCTCTATTATAGCCATCTTTGTTATAACCAAACATATCAAAACCTTCGCGGTCATATCCTTCTTTATTTCTACCATCATTGCCGAATTTTCCACCATAATGATTAAGTCCTTTTCTGTTCAATCCATTCCTATCATAACCACTTCGATCATATCCATATTTATCTCGTCCATAAAAATTATATCCATCATCATCATATTCAGTACCATTTACATGAATATGATTTATATCAAATCCGTGCTCATCATATTTTGTTCCATTTCTATGAATTCCATCCTTATTAAATCCATTAACATTATATCCATTTTTATCGTAACCATATATATCAAGTCCATCTTTCTTATTAAATCCATTCTTATCATATAATTTTTGATTAACTCTCCTTTTTATGAATACACCATTTCTATCATACCCTTTTCGATTTACTCCTAATTTAGTAAATCCATTTATATCATATCCATTATCATCAAATCTTGTACCATTTTCATGCATACCATCTCTATTAAAACCATATCCATTATATCCTCTTTTATCATACCCATCTACATCATATCCAGCTTCATTGAATCTTGTACCATTTTTATGATTTCCATTTTTATCAAATCCTCTACCATCATATCCATTTTCATCATATACTCTTTTTTCTTCCATTTCTTCCTCCATATTTTTGCAACTCTAAATCACAAAAATTATAATATTACAATTTTATTTTAGCATACAAATATTTTTTTTACAATAAATTTGCAAAAAATTTATGCTATCTGAATATCCAAAATTTATTTGACATATACTAGAGTATACTATATTTAACTTAAGTTATTCATGTGAGGTCATTGAATAACACAAACTAGATGTGTGGTAGCATTTAGTTCTTTTTTTATAAATTTAAAATTATAATTTGTGTTGTAAAGTTAATTTTTTATAATCAATTGTAAAACTAAAAATATAGGTCAAATTTTTACAATTTTTTAACCTATGCCTAAACTTATTGAAATATTAAAAATTTTATGAATATTCCAAATGTAGTGTTACAATTGATGTGAAACAAAAATAATATAGAAAAAAAGTGATTCAAGTAGTATAATTGAATTGTCTAAAAACAAAATATACGAAAGGACTTGAATCACTTATGGATAATAGTATACCACAAAATCAAAAAAATATAAAGAGATATTTACCACATAAATTAGAAACAAGAGTATATGCAGTGGAAATGTATAGAAAATGTGGAGATATTGAATATGTATGTAGAAAATATCATATATCAAGAACATCATTATGGAGATGGAATAAAAAATATGATGGTCAAAAAGAAAGTCTAGCAGATAAAAGTCACAAACCATTAAGAAAACATCCAACAGCACATACAGAGCAAGAAATGAAATGGATAAGAGACTTAATAAAAAGAAATCCACATATAACATTAAATGAAATATGGTATAAATTAAAAATAAACAAAGGATATACAAGAAAACCAGTATCATTATATAGAATATTAAGAAAAATAGGATATTATAATAATCCGGAAATAAAAGGAACAAGTAAAGAATATCACACCCCAAAGCAAATAGGGGAAAAATGGCAAATAGACGTAAAATATGTACCGATGGAATGTAAGGTAAAAGGATTACCCAAAGATATAAGATACTACCAATATACATGTATAGATGAAGCAAGTAGAGAAAGATATTTGTATTGGTATGAAGAGCATACACCAACGAATACCGTAGACTTTGTAAAGAGATGTATTAAATACTATGGATATAAAGCCAAAGAAATACAAACAGATAATGGAATAGAATTTACATATAATCAAGCAGAAATAAAGAAAGAACATCCAATGGATATATTATTAAATAGCCTAAATATAAAGCATCATAAAATCAGACCAAGAACGCCTGAACATAATGGGAAAGTAGAAAGAAGTCATAGAAACGATAATGAAAGATTTTATAGTTGGCTTACATTTTATAGTTTAGAAGATTTAAGAAAACAAGGAGCAGTATATTTAAAGAGATCTAATAGAATACCAATGGCTATTTTAGGGTATTTAACGTCCAAAGAAAAAAGAACAGAATTAATGTGTGCATAAAATAAAAAACAAATTCAATATATTACGAGAATAATATATTAATTTGTTTCACATCATTGACTAACATACAGTTGTTATAATACTAATATTTAAAGCTATCTTGACAAAAATCAATTAGTGTGTTAACATAATAGCATATTGATATAAATTGCCACATTTTTCCATGACATAAGGAGGGATATTATGAACAAAAATAGTATTTTAACAGCAAAACAATTTTCAGCAGTAAACATGGAAACTGGAAAAACGATTTGGTTTTCACGGACACACTCTCCACAACATCTCTATCCTTTAATGGAAAAAGATTATTGTGAAGCTATTAAGTATGCAATTCAACATGGTATCGACCAAATGCCAATTCTTTCAGTAAGTTCTAAAGATTTTCCGTATTGCGATTTTGATTGTAAAGACTGTTTAGCATGTCCAAGTAGAAAATGGGCTGTAGCAGATCAGCATATCAAATATCCTATCATTCCTATCGATAAATACAAAAACATATTGGATGAAATTTCTTCTTATTCATCTAGACGAGGATTTAATACCGTTAGATTTGAAATTTGTGGGGAAGGAAATCCAGATTTGTATAAAGATAGAATTAGTATGATAGAACATGCTAATCAAAAGTGTAATATGGGAATTGTCTATGTAAGTACAGGAAGCAAGATATCAGATAAATTATTAGATTGTCTGGTTGAAAACGCATCCTTTATAAGAATAAGTTTTCCAGGAATTTCAGCAGATGCCTATAAAACTTATTCCAATCAAAAATCAAAAAATAATGATTTTTCGTACGATGATGCAATTCATCTTTTAGATAAATTGTGTAATGCTAGAGCAAAAATTGGTAGAAAAAATTCATTATTGATTGGTACAAGAACTTGCATTAGACCATTAAATGCTGGACATTATGATGATTTTATTAGAAATATCGCAAATATTGGTGTAGATGTATTTCAAGGAGTAAAAGTCCTTATTCCAGACTTTGAAAGTGTTAAAGATGAAATCGTTTCTTTAGATGTTATAGAAGAACTCGTATCATTAAAAGAAACAGCTTATTCTTATGGACTTAAGGACTATCAAATTCCTAATGATTTAAATACTATCTATAATAACAGAGCCATGGTAGAACGAGAAAAGCCATCTAGATGTTGGAGTTCTCTCATCTCTCCTCCATTATATGGAACTAATCTTCTGTGTTGTGTACTCTGGGATAGAATCACAGATCTTAATTATCACTACGGAGTATTAGAAGGGAGAAAAGGTGAACTTGAAGAATTAATGCATTGTGAACGAGCAAAATTTATTATGAAAAACTGTCCTAAAAACTGTACAGAATGTTGTTCTTTTAAAGACAATAATTTTATGGAAAGTTTGTGGCGCGTATTGAAACTTCAGGAAAACCTGGATGCTGTGAAATTTATCACAAATTACTAATTAATCAATACGTATAAATAGAGTATGCCCTACATAGAGCATACTCTTATTTAAAATTCTCTTTAATTTTATCAATACAATTTAAAAGTTCTTTTCTATAATCGTCACTTACATTTAGAACCTCTTTAGCATAAATCCCCATATTTCCAAAATTTGCATGAAATTGATTCATCCATTCATGTCTAGGTATAAAATTGATGTGTAAATATCCTGAACTAGACTCATCTTGATATATCATTACTTTTTCAAATCCACAATTATGCATAGTTTCTAGTAATCTATTTGATAAATCAACTAATTTATTTCTTTCATCTTTTGTTAAATCCGTTATCGTACGTATTGGCTTATTTATTGCTAGTATCATATATCCCTTTATAGGAATTTCAGGGTCTGTTGCAATATTAAAAAGTTCATCTTCATATACATAGCTACCTGGAAAATTTGTTATTTCATGGTTAGCAATAGCAGAACTCAAATTTCCTTCAAATTTCATTTCCTGACCTAACCAATTTAAAATTTTTTTCATATCATTTAACTCCTTTTTTAGTTTGTATAAAATCTTTTAAACAATTTAATTCAAATTCAAATTCATATCTAGTAAATGTTGTATCTTTTTTATTATTTTCACCAATAGAATGTATAATAAATTTATTACAATTACTTAATATTCCCCTATAAATAGGATTTTGTATTGCAGAAATATATAATTCATCAACTAACATTTCATATTCTTTACTATCTCTTTTTATTTCTTTACCTTGCCAATAAATTGAGCCACTTTTTTTCCAGTCATAATCAGTTGCAGCTTTTATATGAACAGCTTGTGTTCCATAATATGTAAATACATAATTTTGCACTTTTTTATCTTTAAACTTAATTCCTTGAAAGAAATTTTCAATACTTTGCAGCTTTTTTCCCCTAAATTTAAATGTATAAGGAAATAAATTTGATAACATTTGAGCATAGTCTCCTCTGTTTCTGTACCCAACATCAACCCATCTTTCTGTTTCACTGATTTTATTGCCGTTCTTTATCTTGAAGCAACTCATTATCACAGTAAATGCATTCATCTTTTTGTATTAAATCTTTTTGTAAAAATTTATAATTGCTTTTGTATTCTAAAAATTCTTTTAATTCTTTTTTTATTTTATTCATCTCTACCTCTCTCTTGAGACGGAAAGTCTCTTATTATTTCTTTAATTTGTTCTCTTAATTTAGTACATAAAAAAGCTGAAGTCTTTTTTATTTTCTTACTGTTCATATCATACAAATCAATCTCTGAACTTTGAGAATATTTTTCTGCAAGTTGCATTAAAATTGCAATATCTGGATGTTCATCTTGACAAAGTCCTTCTTTCTTCATAATAGATACATAAGCATCACCGTCTGTTTCTTTTAATGCTGTGATAGAATCTCTCATAATCCAATATCCAGGGTCATCTAATATTGTTAGGAAATCAACATCTGATACATCGAAAGTTGGATGGTCTAACTCACCATGTTTTACTTGATTGTAAAAATTCCAATTATATTTAATTGCTCCAAATTTACACATTTTCCCTCTTTCTTTTAACTTTTCTCTAATTGTGTTCATTGTATTACATGAACCTACATTATCATCAATTAACACAAGTTGATTATTTGTATCTTTCCATAAATCATTACTAAATATATCGTCGAAATTCTTTTGAGCAGAAATAGCTCTTAATTTTTCGTCTTTAGAATATAAGCTAAATAATATATTAGTATATTCAAATCCATACATACTTTTTAACATTGGACCAACAAAGATTGAACCCAATCCAGGAGTTATTATATGTTTAGGCGTATTAAATTTTAAATTTGAGCAAAACAAATATAATATTTGCTTATTATCCAACTCAATGTGACGTTCTAGTATTTTACTTTTTCCATCTGGTAAATCATATCTAATATTTTGTAATGGTTCATTTTTAAAAAATCTTACTATATTTGCGCAATCTTCTTCAAAACACTTTTGTGCTTCTATAACTTGATTATATTGATTTTCTATTTTTTTCTTTAATTCTTCAAAATATACTTTTGCAGATGAATTTGCCAAATATTCAAGTATTACAAAGTTTTTCTTTGAAAAATCTTCTGTTAAAAGTTTGCTTAATTTTTTTCTATCATCAGAAAGTTCTGAATATGTTTTAGCTTCATAGAAAGAAGAATTTCTTGACAAGTATCTTCCATTTCTCAATGGTGATACAAGGTTTTCTATTCCAGTAGCATCTTCTAAATCAAATATTCCATTAGAATCAAATTCATATAAATGAAGTCTTTCATTTTCTTTTAAAATTGGCTCTGTTATATTCGAAATATTTCTTCCTTCATCTTGATATAAAACAGTATGTTTAAGATTCTTACCATATTCTTTAAATACCAAATTCCCATTTTCAATTTTATATGAGATATTTTCTTCTTCAGATTTATTATATATAACTTCATTTTGTATAAAAATATTATTATTTATAATATCTTCTAATGAATATCCTTTATTTAATAAATTATTTTCAAATTTATTAAACAATCTTAAAAACTCATTGTTATGTACTATATTTCTGTCAGCTCCATTACTTTTTAAATATTTTAATAATTTAACTGGATATTTAGGCTTTATGAATATATTATTTTCTTTTACAATATTCTTCCATGTATCTTCATCATATTCTAATATAGTATTATTTAATGATAAAATATAATTATTATTATCAAAATTGATAACTACTCCTCTTTTTCTATTTTCTTTATTTATAAGTATATTCTTTAAATTTTCATTTTTCAAATCTTTATTATCTACAAAAAAGCTGTAAACATGAATTTGTTCTTGTTCCGCATCTGTAAATAATTCTTTAATTACAATATTAGAAAACATGACCAAATCTACAATACCATTTAAGTTCTTTCTATTGTTCAAATATTTACTTATAAATTTTAACTTTAACTCGGTTCTTTCCTTCTCTGAAAATTTTCTTCCATCATATTCTTGTCCTAGCAATTCAAATGCAACTGAATCATTAGTTTTTAATAGTTCTTCTATATTATCTAATTTTGTTTTTAATAATTTAAAAAAATCATTTAAATATATTCCATCATTTTTGTATCCAATTTTAGTATCAATTTTCGCTAAAGTATTCTCATTTAGAAAACTAATATTATTTAATATTCCTGTATAATTACTATTATAATATTCTTCTGAAGCAAAATTATTTGTTCTCATGCTTACTTGCATTTCAATTAAGTCAGTTAATGGATCAACTATATAGTTTTTCCCATTTTTGGTTTTTATAAGTAAATCAACATGTCTAAATTTATCTTCAAAAGGTGACACTAATTCAGAATCAATATTATAAACTTGCTTTAATAAATCCATGATTATATTACAGTAACTTTTACATACAATTGCAAAATCTTGAATATTATTTAGGTCTACTTCCTTATTATAAATACCTTCTCTGTCTTTTATATTTTCTTTATCCAAGAAAAAAGTATAATCACGATAAAACATTTTAGAAGCTTCTTTCATAACATATCTTACAATAGCTAATTCACGAACATCTTCATCAATGTTATTTATTTTATCTATATGTATATTATTGTTAAAATAATCAAATAAATTCATAACAAACATATCCTTTTTATAAAGTTTAGGGAGAATAATATATTCTCCCCATTTTGGCTAATTCGTTTTAAGAAAATCTTTGACCTTTTCTGCAAATACTAACATTTCTCTTTTCTGTTCTAGAGTCATATTTTTTCTAGCATACATTGTGATTTGTTTAAGATTTTTTCCTCTTCCAAACTGGAACATCCAATCATCAGAAGGAATAATCCATCTTCTATAATGTTCAACAAATCCATCTTCAAATAAGAGAATGTTTTTTTGCCCCAGAGATTCCAGAGCTAATTTCACCTTGTTGGTAATATCTTCTATTCGGATTCTTTCCTCTCTTGTCATTAATGTAGTAGTAGCTACATGCCTTCTACTTCCTATAACAATAAACCCCTTAATAGGAATTTCTGGATCTATTGTTACGTTGACGAGTTCATCTTCATATAAATATCCACCAGGTAAATTTGTAATTACATGATTTCCAATCGCACAACTTTTACATCCTTCAAAAATCATTTCTTCATTCATGAAATTTGTAACAGTTACTTCTTCGCCACTTGTATTTAAGTAGCATCTTTTTCCTTCTTTGTCTACAACTCCGAGTTTGCTTTGAAAATCTCCTACAGCTTCATATCTGATTTCACAGATTTGAGAGCCATTTTCATTGATATACCCCCATTTATTATCTATTCTGACTGCTGCAATTCCTTCTGAAAAATCCCGCACCTCATCATAGATAAATTCACAAATAGGTTCATTTTTTTCGTTGACAAATCCCCACTTACCACTTACTTCTTTCTTTGTGTATAACATAAATAGTCCTCCTTAAATAAATAGTTTAAATTTTAGAGATAGGAACGAATTAGCTAAATATAGTAAAAACTACATACTTATTATATCACTCTTTCCAGATTATGTCAATCACACATTTCAAGCTTTTTTAGCATAATTTCAGTACTTACAGAGATTTCATCTGGTTCCATATGATGTTTAACATTTTTCATTTCTATAAGTTCAAATTCAGGTCTATTTGTTATAAATTTATATGTATCTGTAATTGGAGCAGTATCATCTAAATCTCCTTGGATTATAAGTATCTTTCTTTTCTCTTTATATTTTATATACAAATCATGTTCTATTAAATCTTCATAAAAGGAATATGGTACTATTATCTTTCCACCATGTCCAGTCTTTGCTCTTCCATTCTTCTTATATTCTTCAAATTCTTCTTTTAATAAACAATTTGTAAAAATATCTTTCATATTAAAAGCAGGAGATCTTAAAACTATATTATCATATTCATTATTATCTCCTATAAGTTTATTTAAGAGAATATATGCTCCAAAACTAATAGCGTAAAATGAAATTTTTATATTTTCGCCATATTGTTCTTTTATATATTCGATAATGGAATCTATATATGAAATACATACATCTACTTTCAATTTATCAGTACCTTGCACACTATCTATATGTCCTGGAAAGTCAAAAGAAATAGAAGTAATATTATGTTCTAATAATTTATTAGCTACTATTTTAACTGAATTACTTCCTTTTCCACTACAATATCCATGACAAAATATAAATATATTAGTTTTTATTGAGTCTTCTTCATTATAAAATATTTTTGCTTTTATGTTACATTCTTCTTTTTTATTATAAATATCTATATTTTTTTCCATATTAAATCCTTTCCATATAATATTTTTTTATTGTTCATTCAGCCAATTAATATATTCTTCTTGAGATAATTCTCCATTATTTATCTGTTCTTTTAGTTCTGCATTTTTCTTTTTAAAAGCTATAAACTCTGTTTCATACTGTGTATTATCAGGATTTCTCCTTGTTCTTAATAATAACTTTTGATAAACATTTCTATAAACTTTTAAATCATTCTTTTCTTCCATTAATTTTTGTTTTACTTTAAAAGGACCAACTTCTTTGCAAGTCTTATCATTTTCAAAAATATTATTACAATATAATTCATCAGACCTTTTTTCTGGTACAAAAAATTTACCACAGTTTTTACATTTCTTGATTTCTATGTTTTCTATTGAAGTTAATTCAAATAATTCTATAATAAAACTAGGTATAATGTTTTCACAAAGATAATTATATGGTAATGTTTCACTATCTCGTACAAATTTTGCAATTTTTTGGGCATCATCTTCTTTTGTAATTGGAAATTGATTAAAATCTCCAAAATTATTAAAACATAATTTGATTTTATTATGTTCAAAAATATTTAAAAGTTGAGATTTTTCTTTACGAGTTCTTAATATGTATAATCTTTGTGCTGGAGATAATTCACTTACTTCTTCCAAATTATTTAAATTATATATGTATTTAATATCTTTTATAAATGCTTTTTGAATTTTCTTTATCTTGTCAGCTGTTCTCTCTATAACAGTTTTAACCATTTCATTATATTCATTTTCTGTATAATATGTATAAATTGGAACTTTTCCTATTTCAGCAATTGCAGATACACTATATTGGTCTATAACAGTTTTAACCATTTCATTATATTCATTTTCTGTATAATATGTATAAATTGGAACTTTTCCTATTTCAGCAATTGCAGATACACTATATTGGTCTATAAATTTCTTAACATTTTCAAATGAATGGAAATCTGTGTTTAAAAAATCACAAAGTTGTATTCCTAATTTTAACTTTTCACGTTTATTGTACCATTCATATCCTTTATCTTTCTTTGTTTTTCTAAAACTTTTATAAGCTATTAATTTTGTTTTTGATATTTTATCAATATAAAATTGATTGCTTAATAGTATCTCTATTTTTTCCATAACGACCTCTTTCTATAAAATGTTATATTTCTATAATTATTTTATCACAAACTATTGGCTTTTGCAATATCCATGTTAAATTTTTGTTAGTAACTTGTAGTGTTACAATTGATGTGAAACAAAAAATATAGAAAAAAAGTGATTCAAGTAGTATAATTGAATTGTCAAAATAAAAATTATACGAAAGGACTTGAATCACTTATGAATAATATTATAACACAAAATCAAAAAAATATAAAGAGATATTTACCACATGAAATAAAAACAAGAGAAAATGCAGTAAAAATGTATAGAAATTGCAATGATATAGGATATGTATGTAGAAAATATCATATATCAAGGACATCATTATGGAGATAGAATTTCAAATACAATAAATGTTTAAAAAACAATAGATATTATGTTCACTTAATAAAACCTTTTTAATAAGGTTTATTAAGTGAACGCATAAAAATTAATATTATATTTACATTATAACAAAAATGATGTATATTAAAAATATAAAATAATAGATACCATAAAATTAATTACAGTATCTAATAATCATAGTCAATCCTAGTTTACACGGTAAACTCTATATTCTCGTTTTACATCATTGACATATATACAATTAGTTGAAATTTTCTATTTTTTCATTTTTAAAATAAATTTTATTGTCTATGGCTTTTTCTAACACTTTATTTAATAAAATTTTATCTCCATACCATTGGATTAAATTAACGAAATCCTCTAATGAACACCATTTATACTCTATACTTTCTTCATTTAAAATAATATTAGTATCATTAACCCTAGAAATAAACACATATTCTATACAATCATTTCCTAATGACTTATATTTAAATATCCAATTTAGATATGTAGATTCTAATACATCTAAGTTGGTTTCTTCCTTTATTTCTCTTTTTACAGTTTCTTTTAATGATGAATCTTCATTTTCACATCCTCCTGTAACAACATACCAAAAAGATTTTTTAAATTGTGGATCTTTATCGCTTCCTAAAAGCAATAAAAATTCATTTTTTTCATTTATGACAAATGATAATATTTTATTCATAGCTAATTCCTCTCTTTCCATTATTTATAATTCAATTTTATCTCTAATTTCTACTATAGTCCCTTCAGGTGCAATTAACTTTACCAATTTACCATTTTCAACTTGATAAATGATTTTTCCATCTTTCTTTTTAAACTCACGAGAGTATACTGCTGCAATAACATCGTTACATTTTAAACATCTAATTTTCATAACAATTAACCTTTCATTATCTATTTAATTTCTTAACAATTTCATCTAATAATTACTTGCTAGGAACTTTAACAGAAATACCTTTTTCAGTTTGTATAACATTTTTAGAAATAGATTTGTTTCTGCTTTTATAAACATTTGCTTTATTCTTACATTGTGGTGTGTCATATTCAGCTTTTGGATTATTAGCAATAAAAGCCTTATTACAGAATTTACAAACTTTAAGCAATCTAACATCTTGAGCCATTTGCATTGAATAAGCTATATCAATAGCTTGTTTTAAATAATTTATTGTAATTCCAAAACTATTATTAAAATATAATTCTCTTATATTAGATGTTATATGATTTGCATTTAAGAAAGGTAAATCCATTGTTACATTCTTATTATCTAATGTATAAGATAAAGTTTTATATAATGACCTAGCATAATTTAAAACTAATTCAACAGACTCTGCGTAGTTCTCATTGTAAATTAAATATTCATTTATAATAGATGTTAAATAACTTTCTTTTTTAATATCAGTTGCAATATCTTTGCATTTCTTTATTAAAGAATTTATATCTCGTTTATTTAATTTAGGTAAGAAGAACTTTAAATACTCATCTACATTCATAAAATCAACATTTTCTTTATTATTTATATAGAATGGATCTCTTACTGCAACTTTATCTTCAAATATAAAATATTTGCTTATTGCTAAATCTATCATGAAACCGAAAGAGCCATATTTAGAATAGAAGTTAAGTAATTCAATATATTCAATAGGTTCTTTATAGAAAACTTTTTTACCAATATTTAGAATTTCAATAAGTAATTCATCAATATTTTCCGTTACGCTAATAGTTCTTTTTGTAGCATTTTTTTCAGGTAATATACATTTTGTTCCTTTAATTTCTTCTATTTTGTATTTATTAAATACATAGCAAAAAGAAGATGATTCAATTCTAAAATTAACTTTCATATTTTTATCTCCCAATTTTTAAATTATTTTATTGTAAGCTATTGACACGTAAAATCAATTATAGCATAATTAATTCACAGTTAGTAATCGATTATCTATAGCAATAGAATACATCAATTACAATAAACTGTCAAGAGAATTGAATAAAATTCTAGGAAAGTACATTGAAAATTGAATACCCAATAGCTAAATACACAATAATGATACACTTACATAGCCACAGCTCGAGCGTGATAAAACCATCGCAAGCAATGGGTGTAACTTTGCTAGATAGCAGAGTGGTGGAAATCCAGTGAAGTATAACATACTTGTTTAGAATTGCCCAGAATAGAGGGACAGGAAAAATATCATTCAAAAAATACAGCAAAATATGGGAGTTAATACACAAACAAACATTATGAATATTTTAACTGCAAAAGATGTAATGAAAATTTTAAAAATAGGAAACAAAGCCTGTTTAGAATTATTTCATAGAAAAGACTTTCCTTGTATGAAAATAGGAAGAGCTTTCGGAATTACAGAAGAAAACTTTATAGAATATTTTAAAAATACGATGAAAGATGAAACTAATCATAACCACGTGTAAAACACGTGGTTTGTTCTTAGCCTAGAAGGCTTTTCTTCTGGCTTTTCTGGGCTTAAGCCCTACTGAATGGGTTGCCAACCGCATTTCTTTCTCAG
>ERZ824473.1900-NODE-1900-length-27032-cov-3.491901_pt1 | contig 27032 bp, 30 predicted proteins | sample MGYA00519874_ERZ824473 | MGnify/ENA primary metagenome ERZ824473 (study PRJEB31778, sample SAMEA3449151) | human gut metagenome | biome: human gut; feature: human-associated habitat; material: faeces | place: United Kingdom | collected 2010/2012 ... | reverse complement strand
GATGCCAATTCAAACATCGGCTTCGCGCGGTTATGTTTTATTCAGAAGCGCAGACAAGCGCTGCACAAAAGTCCTAAAATTGTCTGCGGATTGCGGACACTCTCCGCGGAGTGTTCAAAGCTTGGAAAAACACGGATCATCGGAGATACCAAACGCGGTATAGATTAGAAATACCCCATTTTGCGTTTCGGATTCCCGCCGCCGGTTGGCAGTCCGGAACAGGCAGATACAGTATATTTGCAAAATCCATGCCTGCCACATTCCATGCCCGGTCTTTTAGCGTCTCCACTCGCGGGGCGTCATGTCTGTGATGCGGCGGAAGAGCCGTGTGAAATAGTGGACGTCGGGGATGCCGCAGGCTGCCGCAACATCCTGCACCGGCAGGAGGGTACTGCGCAGCAGCTTCTTGGCGTATTCGATGCGGTTGGCGTTGACGTAGTCCGTCAGCGTCATGCCGACTTCCTTTTTGAACAGCGTGGACAGGTAGCTTGTATTCAAAAACAGCTCGTTGGCAAAACGTTTCAGGCTTAAGTCCCCGGTCAGTGAGGCGTCTATGGTGACGAGAATCTGGCGGATCGGATCGGAATACGAACTCATGCTTCGCTGTTCCACGAGCTGACAGTAACTTTGAACCATGTAGGATATGAGATCGTTGATTTCTTCCACGGATTGGATGCTCTCGATCATGCGCGCAAAGTTGCCGGAGACGGCGTCGATATAAAACGGGTGGACGCCCGTTTCGTACGCTTTTCTCCGCAACAGCGTGTTGAGGGTCAGAATCAGGTTCTTGCGGTTGCGGAGTGCGTCCTCCGTGCGGGGGACAAAGCGCAGGTTCCCGAGAGCCTCCATGAAGGAGAGGGCACGGGCGCTGTTGCCGTGAGAGATGGCGTCGAGCAGCTCATCCTCGATATGGTAGCGCTCTTCAAGAAGGTGCATGCTTAAGACCGGGTCCTCCGGTACGACAAACTGGTGCTTTTCCAAAAAGGATTCTCTGGTCTCGAGATCTTTCAAATGCAGGGTCTGTACGGATACATCCGCGTCGGCATCCAGCGTCTGATAGACGTGGCGCAGCAGGGCTGTCATGGAGGCTTTGTCCGCGATCAGCGGCAGGGCGTGATAATATTCCTGCAGCTGTGGAAAAAGTTCTGTCGGAATATCCAGCCGGTTCATAAGTGACAGAATCTGGGAGCGCTCAAATTCTCTCCAGAGAAAAGGCCCGACGAACAGGAAGGCACTTTTATCCGGCAGATGGAAAAAGGAATAATTGCATTCGTAGTAATCGACAATAAAATAGATGGTGTTCTGTACAAATGGAAACGGCGCCTGTTTTTGCGCATCGGCTTCCTGCATCAGGATACTGTTGCGCAGTCCGAGATCCAGATCCGCCAGTTCTAACTGTTTGCGGTCGGTCAGTCTGCACTGGATATGCAGGTCAGAAAAATATGCGGTAAGAAAAGATAAAATCGGCTGCTCCATCATGAACCTCCTGTCCGGGTCAGTGTCTGTTGTTTTGATTTTGGCACAATATTTTCTATTATGCAAGGAAAAACAAAAAAATGACAAGGATTATTCATCCCTTTAAAGCATCGGCTTGCAGACCGGAGCAATTTATGATAATTCTATAACAACGTGTTCACGGTGAACACATTTTAGAAAATAGTGCAGAATGCTTGAAAGAGAGGATACCCATGAAAATCACAGCTTATGAAGTGAGACCGGATGAAAAAGATTACCTGCTTGCCGCAGCACAGCAGGAGCAGATAGAGATCACACTGGTGCAGGGGCCGATGACACAGGACAACATTGATCGTGCCGAGGGAGCGGACGGCATTACGATTCTTGGAGATACAAAGATGGACGCCGCATTGATTGAGGAGACTGCAAAGCGGCGTATCCGCGTCGTTGCGACACGTACCATCGGGTATGACCATATTGACCTGAATGCGGCGAAGAGCAATGGCGTTCACGTCTGCAACGGCTATTACGATCCGGACGGCGTTGCCGAGTATACGGTCATGCTGATTTTAATGTCGCTTCGCAATTATAAGCAGGCACTGTTCCGCGGGAATGCCAACGATTATTCGCTTGGCGGGCTGATCGGAAGGGAGCTTCGTAATCTTACCGTCGGTATCATCGGAACGGGAAAAATCGGACAGAAGGTGGCACAGAATCTGCAGGGATTCGGCTGCAGGATTCTGGCATACAGCAGACGTCAGAATGCCGATCCGGCGCTCGGAATCGAATACTGTTCTCTGGAGGAACTGTACGCGAAGAGTGACATTATCTCACTGCACACGCCACTGTCCAATCAGACACGTTATATGATTGATAAAAAGGCGATCGACCAGATGAAGGATGGCGTCATTCTGATCAACTGCGCGAGAGGAGAGTTGATGCGCGTGGATGACATCATCGAGGGAATCGAGACGCGGAAGATCGGTGCGCTGGGACTGGATGTGATCGAGCATGAGGAGGGAATCTACCATATGGACCGCCGGTCGGATATTCTTGCAAACCGGAATATGGCGTATCTGAGACAGTTCCCGAATGTGACGATGACGCAGCACATTGCGTTTTATACAGAGGAAGCGGTAAAAAGCATGGCGGAGAGCGGTATTGTCAATGTGGTGAAATGCCTGAAAAAACAGGATAATCCTAACCTGATCTGCTAAGTTCATATACAAAAAGAGTCTGCCACAAGAAAACTTGTGACAGACTCTTTTTAAATCCATTGTTTGCAATATCTTAATCTAACAAATAAAACAAGTCTATTTTAAGAAAAAGGTACATGAAACTAGTGATTTAACGCGGTAAGCTTACCGCCTGCAGTAATTATTTTACTACAGTTACGTTGGTTGCCTGCGGTCCCTTGGATCCTTCTACAACGTCGAACTCTACGGAAGCGCCCTCTTCAAGAGACTTGAAACCTTCCATGTTAAGTCCTGAGAAATGTACGAATACATCGTTGCCTGACTCGTCAGAAATGAATCCGTAACCCTTCTGGTTGTTGAACCATTTTACTGTACCTTTCATCAAAAAGTACCTCCAAAAATAATACTAACTGTAACTTACAGCTATTAGTACAATATCATAAGAATTTATAAAAGTAAAGTAATAAATTAAAGTTCTTCAAAACTAATTTCATGCGCAGTGAGAAAGCGCTTTACAAGGGAATCCCACTCCTGATCGAGGCTCTTGTCCACGGAGAAAATCCGGTACGAAATGCCCGTGGTAAGGAGCAGTTTTTTCTGCTGGAATTTCAGATTGATAAACATTCCCGTAATGTCCTCCGGGGTAAAAGAACTGTGGGTCGAAAGCAGTGTCCGTTCCAGATTCTTCGGGGAGAGCAGAAAGACAAATTTAAAATAAGAAGGAGTGCGTTTGCCCTTGATCAGGTCAAAACATTGCGGACGTACCTGTTCAAACGGGAGAAAAGAAAGTCCCGTCAGTCCGAGCGCATCGGCTTCATCTGATGAATAAAAATCGGGCTGGATCGTGCCGTCTAAGCTCCAGGTGACGCTGCCCAAGATGACGGCTTCCTTTAGAAGAAAGTGCCCGAACGTGTCCGTACACAGCAGTTTATTCATAAAATCTTTAATTTCCGGTAGGGAAAGTGCAATCATAGTCTTCTCCGTGTCATATAGTATTGGGGCGCATTGCCTTTGTGTAGTATAACACAGATTGGGGACAAATAGAAAGCCGATTGGGAAGGTTTGCTTCACAATATGATTTCTGGTATGATAGGAAGCTGAGAGAACAGCCCCGAAGGGGTCACAGATAAAGAAGAAAAGAGGACATAGACATGAAAGAGACAGAACTTTTATTTGATTTGCTGAAAAAAGGTGTGTCGCCGGTACAGGCAGTCCGCGCCTGCAAAGAGCGCCTGGAGAGCGCGGGATTTCTGGAACTGCCCTATGATGAGCCGTGGAAGCTGCAGAAAAACGGAAGATATTATGTAAATCATCATGACACCACACTGTTCGCGTTTACGGTGGGAGAAGGCTGGCAGGAGACAAAGACGCCGCAGATTCGGATGGCGGCAGCACATACGGATTTTCCGTGCCTGCGCATCAAGCCGTCGGCGGATGTGACGGCATGCGGTTACGCGCAGGTGAATGTGGAAGTATACGGGGGCGCGATCTTAAATACCTGGCTGGATCGTCCGCTCGGTATTGCCGGCCGTGTGGCAGTGCGCACACAGGACGCGTTTGCCCCGAAGATTGTGGAGTTTGTATCGGAAAAAAATCTTCTGACCATTCCGAATCTGGCGATCCACATGAACCGCGAGGTCAACAAGGGTGTGGAGCTGAACCGCCAGACGGATATGCTGCCGGTGTTTGCGCTGCTGCCGGAGGAGGAGAAAAAAGCGGATTATTTCCTTACGTTTCTGGCAGACGAGCTGTCTGTGGAAAAGACTGACATTCTGGATTTTGAACTGACCGTATACTGTAAGGAAAATCCGGAATTCATCGGTCTCAACGATGATTTTATCTCAAGTCCGCGCCTGGATAACCTGACTTCCTGCGCGGCGCTCATCTCCGGTCTGATTGATGCCGGGCGGATGGAGGGAATCAACCTGATCGCACTGTTTGACCACGAGGAGATCGGAAGCCATACGAAGCAGGGCGCCGGTTCGATTCTGCTGCATGACATGCTGCGCCGCATCTTAAAAGAGCTGGGACGGGAACAGACGGCGGAGCAGGATCTCTACCGCAGCATGCTGCTGTCCGTGGATGTGGCACACGGCATCCATCCGAACCAGGCAGGGAAAATGGATCTTACCAACAAGCCGGTGCTCGGCAGAGGATTCTGTATCAAGGAGGCGAGTTCGCAGTCCTATGCGACAGACTGCGAGGCGATTGCCATCATCCAGCAGATCTGTGAGAAAGAGAAGATCGCGTACCAGAAGTTTGTGAACCGCTCGGATATGCCGGGGGGAAGTACGCTTGGATCGATCGCTTCTGCGCTTCTTCCGGTGAAGACCGTGGATATCGGAATCCCGCTTCTTGCCATGCATTCCGCGAGGGAGCTGATGGGCAGCGCTGACCAGCAGGCGTTAAAGGATCTTGTGACCGCATATTTTACACTCGCTTCGTGAGAAAGAATGTTTCGTAAGATATAATTTAGATAAAGTTTAGAAATTACCTCTATACAAAAAATGGTTTTTGTGTTAATGTAACATAGTATTGAATACTACATGCGATAGAAACGAAAAATATATTAACGGTTTATTGATAACATTAAACACATACCATAGAACAGGTGGAGGGATTGCCATGTATAAGATTGTTGTGGACAGCTGCGGGGAATTACCGGAGGAACTGAAGAAGGACGGACATTTTGAGACGGTGTCCTTAGAACTTGAGGTGGACGGTTACCGCATTAAGGATGATGAGACATTTAACCAGCTTGATTTTCTGCGCCGGGTGAAGAAGAGCATCACGGGACCGAAGTCCTCCTGCCCGTCACCGGAGCAGTATATGCAGGCGTATGAGGGAGAGGCAGAGCATGTATATGTGGTGACGCTTTCCGGGAAGCTGAGCGGTTCCTACAACAGTGCAGAGCTTGGCAGGAACCTCTACGAGGAGGAACATCCGGGAGAGAACAAGCAGATCTATGTATTTAACTCCAGGTCTGCATCGATCGGGGAGACGATTATCGGTCTTAAGGTGCAGGAGTTCGAGGAGGCAGGTCTTCCGTTTGAGGAGGTCGTTGCCAGAACGGAGGAGTATATCAGTTCCATGAATACTTATTTTGTCTTAGAGACGTTAGAGACTCTGCGCAAGAACGGAAGACTGACCAATCTGAAAGCGCTGATTGCCAATACGCTCAATATCAAGCCGGTGATGGGTTCCACAAAGGAGGGCATGATCTGCCAGCTCGGTCAGGCGCGCGGAATGAACAAGGCACTTGAGAAAATGGTGCAGGATATGATCGGGCGCACGAGGGACTGCGAACAGCGTGTGCTTGCCATCGCGCACTGCAACTGCCCGGAGCGCGCCGCAGCGGTAAAAGCCCGCATAGAAAAGCTTGCAAATTTCAAGAAAATCATTATCATAAATACTGCCGGTGTCAGCAGTATGTATGCAAATGATGGCGGCGTAATCATGGCAGTGTAAGACACGCGGGTGTGTCGCTGCTGCCCGGAGAGGAACGCGGGACACAGATGACATATGAAGAAGTAGTAGATCAGATCAATCAGATCAGAAGATTCGGGAATCTTGCCGGAGTGGAGGTTGCCGGGCGCATGTTAAAGGCGCTTGGCAGTCCGCAGGCGGGGATTCCGTTGATACACATAGCAGGGACGAACGGAAAAGGTTCTGTCTCTGCTTTTCTCTGCGCAATTTTAAGGGAGGCGGGACTTCGCGTCGGGATGTTTACCTCCCCGCACCTTGTGGACTTTCGGGAACGCATCCAGATAAACGGGGAAATGATCTCTAAGGAGGATACGCAGAGGATCGGCGTGCAGCTTCTTGCGATGGATTTTGGCGTGCAGCCGACGATGTTTGACGTTACACTTGCCATGGCAATCCTCTATTTTAAGGAACAACGATGCGATGTCATGATCTTAGAGACCGGACTTGGCGGGAGGCTGGACGCAACCAATGCCGTAGGTGTGCCGGATGTAACCGTGATCACAAAGATCGGCTATGACCACATGGCGGTGCTTGGAAATACGCTTGCTGAGATTGCTGCGGAAAAGACGGGCATCATCAAAAAAGGCACCTCGCTTGTGCTTGAGAGCCAGGAGGCAGAAGTCATGACGGTGTTTGAGGCGAAGGTCAGGGAGGAAGGAATTACAGATTTCCGGCTGATCGACCCTTTGGAGATAAAAGAGCAGACTTACCGCGACGGCAGACAGTATTTTTCGTTTGGTGCCTACCGTGATCTGTCCATGCGCATGCTTGGCGTTCATCAGTATGAGAATGCTGTCGCGGCGCTTCTCGGGGCGGAGGCATTTTTCAGGAGACATACAGAGTGGATCTGCGGCGGGACAAAAGAGCGGGAAGAGGGCGTAAGGCGCGCAGTCTGTCAGGGGATCGCTAAGACCGTATGGAAGGGCAGGATGGAAATCCTCTCAAAAAAACCGTTCCTGTTGGTGGACGGCGCACACAACAGCAACGGCGTGGAAGCGTTAAGAGAGAGCCTCGTGGCGCTTTTCCCGGGAGAAAAGTTTCATTTTATCATGGGCGTGATGGCGGATAAGGATTATGAGACAATGATCGGGGAATTGCTGCCGCTTGCCATTGATTTTACGACCTGCACGGTGGAGTGCGAGCGGGCGCTGCAGGCGGACGCCCTGGCGGATTGCATCCGGCGGAAAGGAATTGCAGCTGCATCAGCTGATGATTTTGCGTCCTGTTTTCAGAGAGGGCGGCTCGATGAAACACATCGCACGGTTGCGTTTGGTTCGCTCTATTTCATCGGTGAGATCGAGGCGCTGTTTGAGGCAAAATAGTTACGAAAAGATTACAGAATAGAGCGTTTATGACAAAAATGATACAATTTCACAAACTTTCAGTAATAGTTCACCATTTTGTAATATTTCGCCTATAATGAGGTATAGTAAATAGGGATACAGTAGATAGAAGTCAGATAGAAAGAGTCTGTGGAATGTTATTTAGCAGTTTTGAGTTTTTATTTCGGTTTTTGCCGGTTTTTTTAGTGATATATTATCTTACACCGAAAAAGTTACGCAATGTCACATTGCTGGGGGGAAGTATTGTCTTTTATACAATTGGCGAGGCGGGTTATATTACGATTCTCCTTGCGTGCGTTCTGGTCAATTACACGCTGACCCGTTTGATGTACCGGAAGAATACGGACGGGCGGGGAATCAGACAGAAACGCTTATTGCTTCTTGCGCTCGGGTATGATCTGGGCGTGCTGTTTTTCTTCAAGTACAGTGGTCTGGCATCCGGACTTCCGCTTGGAATCAGTTTTTACACGTTTCAGATTATGGCGTACGTGATTGATGTGTACCGCGGAAGAATTCCGGCAGAACAGTCGCTGCTTCGGCTGGGAACGTATCTGACCATGTTTCCGCAGCTGATATCGGGACCGATCACAAATTATGCGGATGTGCGTGTAGCATTGGGAAGAGAGCGCACGATCAAGGCACGTCAGCTGGAAGAGGGAATGAAGCTCTTGATTATCGGACTTGCAGCAAAAGTCGTGATTGCGGACCGGATCGGCACACTCTGGAACAGCATCCGGATGATCGGGTTCGACAGCATCTCAACAAAGCTTGCATGGATGGGAGCGTTCGCTTACTCACTGCAGCTGTATTTTGATTTCGCGGGATATTCGATGATGGCGAGAGGAATCGGAAAGATGCTGGGATTTGAGCTCCCGGTGAACTTCCGCTATCCCTACATTTCAAAATCAGTCACGGAATTCTGGCGCAGATGGCATATTACGCTCGGCAGATGGTTTAGGGAATATGTATACATTCCGCTGGGAGGCAACCGGAAGGGAAAGGCGCGCACCTTTTTCAATCTGTTTGTGGTGTGGAGCCTTACCGCGTTGTGGCACGGGGCGAATTATAACTTCCTGATCTGGGGCGGGATTCTGCTTTGCTGCCTGTTGGTAGAAAAGCTCTTTCTGCTGCGCCTGCTGGATAAAAGCAGGGTGATCGGTCATCTTTATGTATTGTTTGTTGTTCCGCTCAGCTGGGTGGCGTTTGCGGTCACCGATCTGTCAGAGCTTGGCGTTTATATGACGCGGCTGTTCCCGTTTGCGGGGCATGCGGCAGGGGTCATCAATCATCTGGATTATTTAAAATATCTGAATGACTATGCACCGCTGTTTCTTCTGGGCGTGCTCTTTGCAACGCCGCTTCCGGAGACCTGCTATCGGCTGATCGAGCGCAAATGGATCGGCAGGGTGATACTGCTCGGCATTTTCGGGCTTTGCATGTACTATCTGGCGGTGTCGGCAAACAATCCGTTTTTGTACTTTAATTTTTAAATGTGTGGTGGATGGATTTGAGAAAGCTTTTGAAATGTCCGGTAACGGTCGCACTGCTTATCTTGTGGGCGGCGCTGTCGGTTGTCGGCTATCTGGGGAAAGATACAATATATAAGAATTATACGGTTGATATACGAACGACACCATACTTCGTCCTGGTGTTTGACGGACTGCATGACGGAATTTTTCCGTGGAGTCATGTGGGTGCGCCGGGCGGCATAGGAGAGAACGGAAAGCTGCCGCCCATCCTGCTGCCGGGGGAGAGTGTCTCTGATACTGAGCTTGCCGGCGGGACGGAGACGGTCGGAGAGACAGAGACGGAAGAGGCGCCGCACACGCGGGAATTCTGTGTGGTGGATGACGACTGGTTCGACGACGCGGTCTTTATCGGGGATTCGAGAACTGTGGGGCTGCGCGATTACGGCGGGCTGGACAATGCGACCTTTTACGCATCCACAGGGCTTGGAATCTACGATATGTGGACGGAAAAGTTCTGTGAGGTGGACGGGGAGAAGACCACGCTTGAGGATGCGCTTTCCAGACGGCAGTTTGGCAAAATTTATTTCCAGATCGGCATCAATGAGATGGGAAGAGGAACCCTGGACGGTTTTATGGAACAGTACGCGCAGTCGGTTCAGAAATTTAGAGAACTCCAGCCCGATGCGATCATCTATGTGCAGGGTATCATGCGGGTTGCAAAGGCCAAGTCCGACTCGGACAAAATTTTTAACAATCAGGGAATCAATGAACGCAATATGAGAATTGCGGAACTTGCGGATAATCAGACTATTTTTTACATTGATGTGAATGATGTCGTATGTGATGCAGACGGAAACTTAAGAGCGGATCTCACGTTTGACAATCTGCATCTGTACGGCTCGAAATACGGAATCTGGGTGGATTTCCTCAAGACGAAGGGAATTGCACCGTGAAGTGGTTCTTCTGAAAAGAAATGAGACCCTCGTCTCTTAGATGACACAGCTCGTTCGACATGGCGCTCCGGTCTACGGAGAGATAGTCGGCGAGCTGTTGTCTGTTAAAGGGAATATCAAAAGACGAACTTCCGGATCTGCGCGCCTCGCTCGACAGATAGGAGAGAAGCTTTTCACGGGTGGTCCGCTTGGTCATGTGCTCTAATTTCTGTCCGAGCTGGAAATTGCGCTCGGCGAGAACGGAGAGCAGATTTCTTGTGAGCTGGTTGTGGAATTCACATGCGCGGGAGCAGAGCGTCATCATTTTTGAGACGTTTAAGTAGAGCACAGTGGAATTCTGCTCGGCGTAGAGGCTGACTTCCAGCGCACAGTTTGTACGGATGGCATAAGATTCTCCGAAGATGTCTCCGGGGCGGCAGCGGGTCATCAGATTTGTGTTGCCCCAGAAATCCTCCTTCATGACATCCACACATCCTTCTACCACAAGACCGAGAGAATCCAGATGGTCGCCGTAGTGAAAGAGAAAGCTGCCCTTTGGATAGGAGAGGGTCTTTGCCGACAGACAGTCGAGCATGGCATGGATTTCTTCGGGTGCAATATCATAAAAAACGGGAGAAGCCTGCAAGAGGGCATCGTATCCTTGGAAAGTTTGCATTATTTTTCGTCCTTTCGACTTTTTGTTGTAAAAACAACAGAAATGTTGACGCTATTGTAGTATCCTGTGGAAGAAAAGTCAAGAGAGAATTTCCGGCATGCGTGCCGGAGTTAGAATGGAGGATATGATGTTACGAAGAGTCATTGAGATTGAGGAAGAAAAGTGCAACGGCTGCGGAGCATGTGCAAACGCCTGCCACGAGGGAGCCATCAGTATTGTAAACGGCAAGGCCAAGCTGATGCGGGACGATTACTGCGACGGACTTGGCGACTGTCTGCCGGCCTGTCCGATGGATGCGATTCATTTTGTGGAGCGTGAGGCGGCGGCTTATGATGCTGCGGCAGTTGAGGAGAATAAGAGAAAGAAAGCAGCGCAGCAGGCGATAGCGTCACAGCCGCTTCCGTGCGGATGTCCGGGAACCCAGGCGAAGACGATCCGCCATGAGCAGCAGGCAGTCTGTCCGACCGCCGCAGAAGAGAGTGCGGCAGAACTTACGTCGGAGCTGACACAGTGGCCGGTGCAGATCAAGCTGGTTCCGGTGCGCGCCCCGTATTTTGACGGAGCAAAGCTTCTGGTGGCTGCAGACTGTACAGCGTATGCGTATGCGAATTTCCACAAAAAATATATCCGCAATCACATCACGCTGATCGGATGTCCGAAGTTAGACGATGTGGATTATTCGGAGAAGCTGACCCAGATCATTGCGCAGAACGATATTAAGAGCATTACCGTGGTTCGCATGGAAGTGCCGTGCTGCGGAGGAATCGAGCAGGCGGTGAAAAATGCACTCGCGGCAAGCGGTAAGATGATTCCGTGGCAGGTAGACATTATCTCTACGGACGGAAGAATTCTCGAGTAATACTTTCCCCTTTTGCGGGACATACTACGATGCAGAAGTATGTTACGCGAAAGGGGATTTTTTATGGCACTTACTATGAAAATTACAGAGGTACACGCGCGGGAGATTCTGGATTCCCGCGGCAATCCGACCGTGGAGGTGGAGGTGACCGCCGAGACGGAGACAACGGGGAGAAAGACTACGGCGCGGGAATCGGTTCCGTCAGGAGCGAGCACCGGAAGATTTGAGGCAGTGGAGCTTCGGGACGGCGACAGGGAGTATTTCGGACTGGGCACGAAGAAGGTGGTGGATCACGTCAACACAAAGATCCGGGAAGCGCTTCTTGGAATGAATGTTTTGGATCAGGCACTTATCGACCGCAGAATGGTCGAGCTGGACGGGACAGACAACAAAGGAAATCTTGGGGCGAATGCGATCTTAGGCGTGTCGCTCGCCTGCGCGAAGACGGCGGCAGCGGCACTCGATATGCCGCTTTACCGCTATATTGGCGGAGGCAACGCCAAGCGGCTGCCGGTTCCCATGATGAATGTCATAAACGGCGGAGTCCATGCGAAGAATTCACTGGATTTTCAGGAATTTATGATCCTGCCCATTAGCGCCAAAAGCTATCGGGAAGCGCTGCGCATGGGCGCGGAGGTATATCATTTCCTGCGCCAGATTTTAAACGAGGAGGGATATGCGACGGCGGTCGGCGATGAAGGCGGCTTTGCGCCGGATCTTGCGGATGCCGGTGAGGTGTTCCGGTATCTGGGAAAAGCGGTGGAAAAGGCGGGCTATACGGTCGGAAAAGATGTGGTCTACGCGATGGATGCTGCGGCGAGTGAATTATATAATGAAGAGACGGGAATGTACCATTTCCCGGGGGAGAATGGAATCTGCAGGGATGCAAAGGAGATGATCGCGCTCTACGAAGATCTGGCAAAGCGTTTTCCACTGGTGTCGATCGAGGATGGTCTGCAGGAAGACGACTGGGAGGGCTGGCAGAGTCTGACCGGGCGTCTGGGAGATGGCATGCAGCTTGTCGGCGATGACCTGTTTGTCACAAATCCCAAGCGGATCAAGTGCGGCATCAAATTAAATGCAGGAAATGCGGTGCTGATAAAGGTGAATCAGATCGGCACGCTGACGGAGGCGTTGGACGCCATCGAGATGGCGCAGTGTGCCGGCTATCACACGGTGATCTCCCACCGTTCCGGGGAGACGGAGGATGCGTTTATCGCGGATCTTGCGGTCGCGGTGAATGCGGGGCAGATCAAAACCGGCGCGCCGTGCAGGGCGGAGCGCACTGCAAAGTATAACCGGCTTCTGCGGATTGAGGAGGAGCTTGGCGAGACGGCGCAGTTTTCTCCGGCGGAGCCTTTCGGGAGAGCGTAAAAAACAGTTGAAAACGCGGGGGGAGTATGCTATAATAGTTAAAGTTGTGAGTTGATTACCGTAGGAGGGAATTATTTTGGCAATTTTAAAGACGATTTTAACCGTTGTTTTCATACTGATTTGTTTGGCGTTGACAGTCATTATCTTATTACAGGAAGGAAAGTCCGCAGGACTCGGAGCGATCGCCGGAGCGGCAGATACGTACTGGGGAAGGAATAAGGGACGTTCCATGGAAGGCAGACTGGTGACGGGAACCAAGATTCTGGTTGCGCTGTTCATCATCATTGCCGCTGTATTGAATCTGGGAATCTTTTAGAAATGAGGCTGTCGCATCTGCGGCAGCTTTTTTGCTGCGGAGAGGAAGGATATGAGAGAAGAACTTTTACAGGAACGAAAAAAAGCAATTTACGGACTGATCTGCGATGAACTTTATGTGCCGATGAAGGCGAAGGAGATCGCGGCAGTATTAAATGTGCCAAAGAGTGACAGAAGAGATCTCACGGAAGTGCTGGATGCGCTTGTGGCGGAGGGAAAAGTGGAAGTGTCATCAAAGGGCAAGTACATGAAGTCGGAAGGAAAATTCCTGACAGGCGTTTTTACCGCGCATCCGAGAGGATTTGGCTTTGTGACGGTCGAGGGGGAGGACGAGGATATTTTTATTCCGGAATCCCAGGTAAACGGTGCTTTTCACGGCGATACCGTGCAGGTGGCGCTGACACGCGCCGAGGGGCACGGACGGCGCAGAGAGGGGCAGATCACAAAGATTTTGATCCGCGGGGTCAGCCGGATCGTCTGTACCTATGAAAAAAGCAAGACATTCGGGTTCGCAGTGCCGGACAATCCGAGATTTGGACAGGATATTTTTATCCCGCAGGAGCGCTCCAAAGGGGCGGTGAGCGGACATAAGGTCGTGGTGGAACTGACGGACTTCGGCGGCAATGGAAAAAAGCCGGAGGGAAAGGTCGTAGAGATTCTGGGACATGTGAACGACCCGGGGACGGATATTCTCTCGATCGTGCGTGGCTATGATCTGCCGACCGAGTTCCCGGAGAAGATCATGAATCAGGTGGAGCGCGTGGCAGGCGAGGTCAGCACGGCGGATATGGCAGGCCGCATGGATCTGCGGGACTGGCAGACGGTAACGATCGAGAGGATGCCAAGGATTTGGACGATGCCATCACCCTGACGAAGGAGGGGGATGTCTACCGTCTGGGCGTTCATATTGCAGATGTCACGAATTATGTGCAGGAGCGCAGCGCCCTTGACGTGGAGGCGCTAAAGCGCGGCACATCGGTCTATCTTGTCGACCGTGTGATCCCGATGCTTCCGCATGCGCTTTCCAACGGTATCTGTTCGCTGAACGCCGGGGAGAACCGGCTGGCATTAAGCTGTATCATGACCGTGGATGCGAAGGGAAATGTGATCGATCACGTGATTGCGGAGACAGTCATTAAGGTCGACCGCCGCATGAGTTACACCAGTGTCAAAAAGATCCTGGAGGATCACGATGAGGCGGAGATCCGCGAGTATGAGGAGCTTGTGCCAATGTTTGAGAGGATGCGGGATCTGGCGGCGATTCTCCGCAAAAAGAGGATGAAGCGGGGATCGATTGATTTTGACTTCCCGGAGACGAAGATCATTCTGGACGCGCAGGGACGTCCGGTGGAGATCAAGCCGTACGAGCGCAATGTTGCGACGAAGATTATCGAAGATTTCATGCTGCTTGCCAACGAGACGGTGGCGCAGGATTACTTCTGGCAGGAACTACCGTTTGTGTACCGTACCCACGAGAACCCGGATACGGAGAAAATCCACAAGCTGGCAACGTTTATCAATAATTTCGGCTATTCCATTCATATCGGACAGGATGAGGTACACCCGAAGGAACTCCAGAAGCTACTGCTTCGGATTGACGGGACGCCGGAGGAGGCATTAATCAGCCGGCTGACACTCCGCTCGATGAAGCAGGCAAAATACAGCACCGTAAATACCGGGCATTTCGGACTGGCAACTTCCTATTACTGCCATTTCACCTCGCCGATCCGCCGTTATCCGGATCTGCAGATTCACCGGATCATCAAGGACAATCTGCGCGGAAGAATGAATGCGAAGCGCATCGAGCATTATGAGAAGATTCTGCCGGAGGTGGCAAAGCATTCCAGCGAGATGGAGCGCCGGGCGGATGAGGCAGAGCGCGAATGTGACAAGTTAAAGAAAGTACAGTACATGTCCGGACATCTGGGTGAAGAGTTCTGGGGTGTCATTTCGGGCGTGACCGAGTGGGGATTCTATGTCGAACTGCCAAATACCGTGGAGGGACTTGTGCATGTGACGACGCTGACAGACGACTATTTCCACTACAGCGAGAGCACCTATGAGCTGATCGGGGAGACTACCGCAAAGCGCTACAAGCTTGGTCAGAAGGTAAAGATTGTCGTGGCAGCGACAGATCCGTTTATGCGAACGATCGACTTTCGTGTCGTTACCGGAACAGAAGACGAAGAAAATGAAAAATTAAACCAGAAGTTTATTGCAGAATAAAAATTTGTGGGGTATACTGTAACAGCAGTGCAGATGAAAAGCGGCAGTGCAGACAGTAAGCGAAGGAGGATAGTCGGGATGGCAAAGACCGAGAAGAAGTTAATTGCAAACAACAAAAAAGCCTACCATGACTATTTTCTGGAGGAGCGGTTTGAGGCGGGTATTGAACTGCACGGGACGGAAGTGAAGTCCATGCGCATGGGCAAGTGCTCGATCAAGGAGGCGTTTGTGCGCATCGAGAACGGTGAAGTCATCATTTACGGCATGCACGTCAGCCCTTATGAGAAGGGCAACATTTTCAACAAAGATCCGCTCCGCCCCAAGAAGCTTCTGATGCACAAGTCAGAGATCCGGAGCTGACGGGAAAGCTTGCAGAGCAGGGCTACACGCTGGTTCCGGTGGAGGTATATCTGAAGGGAAGCCTCGTGAAGGTGGAGATTGCACTTGCCAAAGGTAAGAAGCTCTACGACAAGCGGCAGGACATTGCGAAGAAAGACATGCGCCGCGAGGCAGAGCGTGATTTCAAGGTAAAGAATCTGTATTAGATTTTTTATAAATAACAGGGGCCAGTAAAGGTTTCGACGGGGAATATGAAGCTGGAGAAGCGAGCCGCACGGGATGCGTCAAATTCCACAATTAAATTTAAACGCTGAAGATAATTTAGCATACGCTGCCTAATGGCAGCAGTCTGACCTAGAGCACTCACACTTTAGGACCCAGGCTTCGACGATGTGAGAAACGACACAGGCAAAGCTTTGAGCCTGCGGGCGTATTATGAAGCTACCAAAACCGTAAGGGTGTCTGTTCCCGGACGGCAGAGGGAATGTCAAAGGACAGACTAAGCTCGTAGAAGGACAGGGGATTATTCTTCGGACACGGGTTCGATTCCCGTCTGGTCCATTCAAAGCGGCAGAAACGAACTGCCGTCCAAATGCAGCACAAGCGAACTCCTTATATGGTATCAGCATATACAGGAATGGGATTTGGCTGGTATATCGTAGAAGGTAAAAATATGGAAATGGGCAGTGCCGGTTTGGCGCTGTCTTTTTTTGTACAGGAACCTGAATTTTTGATTGAACGTATTCCGATAAAAGAATATACTTAAATTGGACTTAGGATACCGTTTGGAGGCGATTTGTACTTATGGGAAGACCGGAAGATTCTAGAGTAAAGATACCGGCACTTGTACATTTTACAAGGCTTGGATATACCTATATGTCAATAAAAGATAAAGAACGAAATGTTGACTATGATGGAGATGCGAATATTTTCTATAGTCAGTTTTTGTCTGCCATAAATAGAATTAATCATGCTGAGTTTACACTCGATGATGCTAAGAAGATTATTGATGAAATAAAGATAAAACTGGATAATGACGATTTAGGCAAATCATTTTTCAATATTCTGCAGTCAGGAATAAATGATATAAAGTTAATTGATTTTGATGATGAGAGTGGAGCACAGAACGATTACACAGTAGTAACGGAACTTCCATACGAAAATGGTGATGATAATTTCAGACCAGATATTACCGTATTAATAAATGGAATGCCATTATCATTTATCGAGGTGAAACGTCAGAATAATAGGGAAGGTATTCTTACAGAGCGTAACCGTATGGAAAGGCGCTTTGGTAACAAAATCTATCGCAGATTTGTGGGAATTACGCAGTTTACTGTGTTTTCTAATAATAATGAGTATGATGATTCTGATATTGAACCAATACAGGGGGCATTCTATGCTTCCAGCAGTTATACAAGAATGTTTTTCAGTAAATTCAGAGAGCAGAGAGAAGAAGAGTTAAAGGCAAAAATGAAGCCAATAAACACAGAAGATGAAGCTTTTATTTTGTCAGATACGAATCTTATTGCTATTAAAGGAACACCTGAATATGCATCTTCTATAAATGAGGATTCACCTACAAATCGTATTATTACATCTTTATACACAAAAGACAGAATACTGTTTTTGTTGAAATATGGTATCTGTTACAAGACTACCACGAATAAAGATGGAATTACGCAGATAGAGAAACATATTATGCGTTACCCTCAGATGTTTGCAACTATGGCAATACGTGATAAGCTGCGTGAAGGCATCAGAAAAGGAGTTATCTGGCATACACAGGGCAGCGGAAAAACAGCTTTGGCATATTCCAACGTAAGATATCTGACGGATTATTTCAGCAGAGAAGAAGGAAAAATTGCAAAGTTTTATTTTATAGTAGACAGGTTAGATCTGGCAGAGCAGGCAAAAAGCGAATTCGAAGCCAGAGGTCTTAATGTCAAGATGATAAAAGATAAGAAGCAGTTTATAGATGATATAGTTAATCCGGGCGAGTCAAATACAAGTGGTAAAACTACGATGACTGTGCTTAATATACAGAAGTTTTCGAAAGAATCTGTAACAAAGCCTGCTGATTATAATGTTAATGTACAGAGAGTTTATTTTCTGGATGAAGCACACCGCAGTTATAATCCAACAGGTTCGTTTCTTGCTAATCTTATGTCATCAGACAGAAATGCAGTTATGATAGCCCTGACAGGTACACCATTGATTGGAGAAGGTTATAACACCAAGGATGTATTTGGCAATTATATTCATAAATACTATTATAATCAGTCGATTGCAGATGGATACACACTGAAACTTATTCGGGAAGAGATTGAAACTACATATAAGAATCAGATGAAGGATACGCTGGATCAGATTGTAAGACAAGGAAGTATAGCTAAGAAAGAATTGTATGCTCATCCAAAATTTGTTGAGAAGATGGTTGACTACATTGTTCATGATTTTGGAGAAGGCAGAAATGCACTGGATTCTTCTATCGGTGCAATGATTGTATGCGATTCTTCTGAGCAGGCAAGAGAGGTAGATAAACAGTTGAATCGTTTTTCAGCTTATACTCATGCACTGATACTACATGATGAGGGAACTAAGCAGGATAGAAAAGACGAGCAGGAAGAATTCAAAAAAGGAAATATAGATATTCTTGTTGTTTACAATATGCTTCTGACAGGTTTTGATGCTCCTCGATTAAAGAAGCAGTACCTTGCCAGAATGATTAAGGCACATAATTTATTACAGACTTTGACAAGGGTAAATCGACCATACAAAGGCTATCATTATGGATATGTTGTAGATTTTGCAAATATCAAGGACGAGTTTGACAAGACAAATAAAGCATATTTCGATGAACTTCAGTCAGAATTAGGAGATGAAGTTCAGAATTACAGCAATATCTTTAAGAGTAAGGAAGATATTGAAAAAGATTTAAATGAAGTCAAAAATCAATTATTTCTGTATGATACAAGTAATGTGGTCAACTTTATTAACCAGATTAATGCGATTGATGACAAGAAACAGTTACTTGACTTGCGCCAGGCTTTAGAGAATTACAAGGCTATGTACAATCTGATTCGGTTATATGGATATGAAGATTTGTATGAACACTTTAATGTCGAGAATGCGATTAAATGCTTGAATGAGGTCAACAACAGAATCAGTATTGTAAACCTAAAGAACAGCATTGATTCATCAGAAGACATGACGCAGGTGCTTAATATGGCACTTGACCAGATTGATTTTCAGTTTCGCAAGATTAAAGAAGAAGAACTTTTGATAGCGGATGCGTTCAGAGATACATTGGAAAAAACAAGAAGAGAGATTGTGGACAGATGCCTTGATCCAAAAGATCCGGAGTACATATCACTTCTTGATGAATTAAAGAGAGTATTTAAGAAGAAAAATATTGAAGAACTCACAGCAGATGAAATGAGGCAGATGAAGGATGAACTGGATTCATTGAAGAAAAAAGCAGAGAGACGCAATATTGCAGACCGAATGCTTGCAGCAAAGTATTCTGGTGATGTTAAGTATATGAGAACGCATAAAAGGATTATGGGAAGTCCGCCACCGATTGCAGATGCGATTACTGTACATAGAATTTTAATGACAGTAAAGACCGAGGCTGATGACCAGATTGCTCATAATGAAAATATCCTTGATAATGAGGAGTATTTTATAAAGTCTTTACAGCCAATAATCTATAAGGCATGTATAGGAGAAAATGTAAAGCCAGAACGACAGCAGCTACTATTTATAGATAACTGTCTTTCAAAAGAATATATATCAGAAAGGGATTGGGTATCCTGATGACAACAGAAACAATAATAGCAAATACAAAACAGATGATTGATGACTTAAAAACTGTGTGTGCCAACTTTGGACTTGGCAATGCAAGTAGTGAGTATAAAATCATTACAGAAATCTTCCTGTATAAATTTTTGAATGACAAGTTTCTTTATGAGGTACAGCAGGCGGATGAAAGACTAAAAGATTCCGAGAATGTTGAACAGACATTAAACAATATGCCGGAAGATGATTATGAAATGCTTATGATGCAGTTGCCGGCGGCAACTGCAAAACTTAAAAGAGAGCATTTTATTTCATATCTCTTTAACCATAAAAATGATGATTTAGCATATCAATTCTCAATGGTAGCTTGACCATTCATAAGCATTGGAAGAAGCCAGTTATGTAGATTTTGCAGTTCTCGTGTCTGCTGTTCATTTTTATAAATTTGTTGTTCCATAAGGTTGGCTTTCTGTTCAAATGTTGCTACTAATTTACTACTCGGTATCACTATTGGCATATCAAATAAATAGTTTTTGGTTATGGATCCAAATGTTGTACCACTGTTGTTAATATTATCAAAATACCATCTGTTGTTTTTTAACAGGTATCGCACAAAAGTATTATTATTATATTTGCCATGAACAGAAGCAAGACCACGACCAATGCAACAATTTTCATAAGCAATATTAAGGCTGCCAACTGGAGCTCTAACACTTAACAATGTATCAAAGACTGAAGCAAATCGTGATGGTTTATTTGTATACACTCGTATCGTCGGAAAAATAGCACCAAAGTCTGTTGAACCCTGATAAAATGGATATCCATTCCCAAGAATATTGTAACTGTCTCCAGATGGAGACTGTCCCATAGTAATATTTGCGATGTCTGTTAATACGCCTTTAGTCCATGATTTTGGAATGCTAGATAAGTTAAATAAATATGAAAACAGAAGTTGTATCTGCGAACATAAATAATCATTTACATTTTTTTCATTGTAATTATAGGGGAAAAGTCAGACATTGGAACGAAATAATTATAAGAACAACAGATGTTATCTAAGGAGGCGCCAGAAGTTACTATAGTAGATAATAAGCAACTTTACGAGCAGATAGAAAAATGTGCAGGATTATCAGCTTCTGTACTGTATGGCGATGATATACAATTATATGTTGCTGAGCTTCTGGTATTAAGGAATGTCTTACAGGGACATCGGAAGAAATAATAAAAACTCTTTCGTATGAGCAGAATCTTATTACAACAATTCTTGGAGATAAGGTAATGATGGGCAGTGCAGTAACAAAGGAGGCAGATCAGATATCACTTTTGCCAACACTTGTTATATACACGCAGTGTAAGCATGAAGGTATGCAGGAACACAGCAGGGAGTATATGGATAGAGTGACGAAGCTCAGACTAAAAATTGATGAATACTATGGAGAAGAGTCACAGAAGTTCTGTGGTTCTTAGAAGCAAAAGAAACAATGGAAACATACGATTGGCAGGAACAGGAGGACAAGCACATGGAACGAGTAGAAAAATTCTTGAAAGAAGCAGAGACATATTATTTAGCAACCGTAGAAGGTGATCAGCCAAGAGTCAGACCTTTTGGAACTGTACATATTTTTGAAGGTAAACTCTACATACAGACGGGGAAGATCAAAGAGGTACCAAAGCAGTTACACGCAAATCAAAAGGCAGAAATCTGTGCATTTAAGAATGGAGAATGGCTGCGTGTCGCGGGTGAATTGGTTGAGAACGACAGAGTAGAAGCAAGACAGTCAATGCTTGATGCATATCCTTCTTTACAGAAAATGTATGCTGCAGATGATGGCAACACAGAGGTATTCTATTTTAAGAATGCTACGGCAACATTTTCATCATTTACACATGAGCCGGAAATTGTGAAATTCTAATGACTAAGGACGAGTGGTATAAACAGTTCTTTGAACATCTCGAAGTATTAGCCGGCGGTGGTTCGTATTGTGATTGTGGATATAAGAAAAAATGATATAGAGCGATAAATGAATGGAATCTTTACATCTCCCTGACTTGCAATTCACACTGCCATTTCCTATAATAAGAGCAAAATCACAGCAGAAACGGAAGAGATGAGGATCGAAGAATGTCTGTAGAGAAGAGAAAAAAAGAACAGGAAAAGACCTCCATGGTCGTGGAGGGATTTTTATTTGCAAATGAGGCGGAAGCCGCGCAGGCGAGAAAAGAGGCGGAGGGCGTGAAATACGTCAAGGAGAAAGCCCAGATGGACGACCCTGAGATGGTACTCCGCATTTATAATAAAATGATACAGCAGCGGCTGTTTGACACGGCAGTCGGCTATTCTTATCTGAAGGATCTGCAGGAGTATCTGCAGTCGATTCCGTTTATCCGGAAGGAAGATATTTTCCCGATTCCGGTGCAGCATCCGCAGGTGGAGGAGAGTCTCCGCAAGGCGAAGCGCGCGTCGGCACCAAAGCCGAAGACGCAGACCGTGGTAAAAAATGCGGACTACAGGAGACGCTACCGCATTGTGCGCTGGATCGCCTTTATTCTGGCAGTATGTGTTGTGGCGATGTTTGCAATTACGGCGACGACCAATAATACGACGGTGTTAAACTACGAGAATCAGCTGATCAACAAATACGAGGCGTGGGAGGAGCGGCTCGACCAGAGGCAGGAAGCGATCGAGGCGAAGGAAAAAGAGCTTGGAATCATGCCGGAATAGAGCGGAAAATACACAGATTTTTCATAAGTAGCTGTTAGAATGACGATAAAAAGCGGAAAGGATACGGGAACATGGATAAGATCAGAATTCTGGTGGTGGATGATGAGAGCAGAATGCGCAAGCTGGTGCGGGATTTCCTTGTGAGAGAGGGATACGAGGTGCTTGAGGCGGGAGACGGCGAGGAAGCCCTCGATTTATTTTACCGGGAAAAAGACATAGCGCTGATTATTTTAGACGTCATGATGCCCAAGCGCAACGGATTTGAAGTGTGCCGGGAGATCCGGGAGACATCGAAAGTTCCGATTATTATGCTGACGGCGAAGGGCGAGGAGAGCGACGAGCTGAACGGATTTGAACTCGGTGTGGACGAATATATTTCCAAACCTTTTTCTCCGAAGATACTGGTTGCGCGTGTCGGAGCCATTCTGCGCCGGAGCGGAAAGACGCAGGATGAAGAAGCGGCGGTCTCCATGGGAGGAATCGTTCTGGACAAGGCAGCCCACATGGTGACGGTTGACGGAGAGCGGATCGATTTAAGCTACAAGGAGTTTGAACTGCTGGCATACTTTATGGAAAATGCGGGGATTGCGCTCTCACGCGAGAAGATATTGAACAGCGTCTGGAATTACGATTACTTTGGCGATGCGAGAACGATTGATACGCATGTCAAGAAGCTGCGTGCCAAGATGGGAGATAAGGGAAAATATATCACGACGGTCTGGGGCATGGGCTACAAATTTGAAGTGACGGAAGAATAATGGAAGTGACGCGGAATGAAGGGACTTTTTGATAAAAAGAGACAGGGGCGCGGCAGACATCCGAAAGAGGGCGGACTGACCAGGGAAATCGCCGGAATTATCATCGGTCTGGTGGCGGGAACCGTGGCGCTCTGCTGGGTGCTTAACACGGTATTTCTGGAGCGCTACTATGTGATGAACAAAGAAAATGTACTGCTGTCCGGATTTACTACGATTGACGCGGCAAGCGAGGATGGAAGCCTTGACGACAGCTCGTTTGATGTGACATTTGACAATCTCTGTGCAAACGGCAATATCACGGTCATGGTGATCAGCCCAGACCGCACGATTGTCAGATCCTCCGTGAACGATACACAGCGTATGTTAATCGAGTTTACGGACATTATTTTCGGTGGTACGCAGAATGAGACCACGGTGCTGGCGCAGGCGGAGGACTATGTGATCCAGAGAAGAACGGACACCAGGCTGGATGCGGAATATCTGGTACTGTACGGAACCCTCTCAAACGGCAATCTGGTGCTGATGCGGTCGGCGTTAGAGAGCATAAGGGAGAGCGCCAAGACGTCGAACCAGTTCCTGCTGTACGTCGGGATCCTGGCGATTGCGGTGAGCACGGTTGTGTCGGTCTTCATCTCTAAGAGAATCACCGATCCGATCCTGGAACTGACCGAGATTTCCAAGCATATGACCCAGCTGGAATTTGAGGTCTGCTATACGCCGAAAGGAAAGCGGCGCAATGAGATCGATGAACTCGGCACGCACATGAACGAGATGTCGCAGGCGCTCGAGCATACGATCTCGGAATTGAAAAGCGCAAACAACCAGCTCCTTTTAGACATTGAGAAAAAGACGCAGATAGACCGCCAGCGCAAGGAATTTCTCTCGAATGTATCGCATGAATTAAAGACGCCGCTTGCCCTGATCCAGGGATATGCGGAGGGCTTGAAGGAATGTATCAACGATGACGCACAGAGCCGGGATTTTTACTGTGAGGTCATCATGGACGAGGCGGATAAGATGAATCAGATGGTGAAAAAGCTTCTGACATTAAACCAGCTGGAATCCGGAAACGAGACGATCACGATGGAGCGCTTCGACGTAACAGAGCTCATCCGGGGCGTGCTGCACTCGGTGGATATCCTCATCGGGCAGAGCGGCATTACGGTGACGGAATGTCCCGCAGAGCCCATTTATGTGTGGGCGGATGAATTTATGACGGAGGAGGTCGTGACGAACTACCTGAGCAATGCCATTCATTATGCGGGAGGGAAAAAGGAGATTTCCATCCGCTGCAGGGAGCAGGAGAAGAACGTCCGCATCCGCGTCTTCAATACCGGAGACCCGATTCCGGAGGAGGATATCGACAAAATCTGGTCCAAGTTCTACAAAGTCGATAAGGCACGCACGAGAGAGTACGGCGGCAGCGGAATCGGTCTTTCCATTGTGAAGGCGATCATGGACTCGTTCCATCAGCAGTGCGGCGTGATCAACCATGAGGATGGCGTGGAATTCTGGTTTGAACTGGAAAAAGGAAAACGGTCATGATGCAGCAAAAAATTTTTTTGTTGCTATATTTCCTTTAAAATGCTAACATAATGTTAGTTTATACTTTGCGTGAGGAATGGAATCCTATGAGAAGAACAAGAATCAAGATGATGGCAGCGGTGATGGCTGCAACGATGCTGTTGGGCGGATGTGGTGATGCACTCTACGACCTGACAGACGACGAGGAGAACGTCATTGTCAATTATGCGGCGCATATCGTCACGAAGTACAACACATATCAGCGGGAAGGTCTGACGTATGTGAGTCCGGAAGAACCGGAGGAGACGCAGGAGGATGTCACGGTGCCGCAGACGCCGGAGACACAGGACGCGTCAGAGACGGGAACAGCCGCATCTGCGGAAGCTGCGGCACCTGCTGTGTCGGTGGCGGCAGCCGGATCGGCATCTCTGGATCAACTGTTCGGAGCCGACGGCATTCAGATGACCTATGCGGGCGCGCAGCTTGCACCGGGGTACATGGAAGGTGATTATTATGAGATGACCCCGGATGCCGGAAAACAGTATCTGGTGCTGTCCATAGATGTGACCAACACCGGGGCGGACGGAGTGGGTCTTGATGTTTTGAGTGTCAGCCCGAAGTTCACGGTTGTATTGAACCAGTCGGTCAAGAGCACGGCGGAGACCACATTGCTGGATACGGATTTTTCCACCTATCAGGGTACGATTCCTGCGGGAGGGAGCACCCGCCTGGTACTTGTATTCCAGGTGCCGGATGATGTGGCGTCGGCAGACAGTGTGGAACTGTATGTGCAAATGGATCAAATGATACAAATTATTCTGTAAAACGCATGAAAAACAATGCATTTCAGGTACCAATGTGCTATAATGCTGTCAGATAGATACGTTGCGGTATTACGCGAGAGGAGAGAGACGAATGGATACAAATATATTATTGGAATCGGGAACAAACGAACTGGAAGTTCTGGAATTTACCTTGGGAAACAATCATTACGGAATCAATGTTGCAAAGATCAGGGAGATTTTAACCTATCAGCCGGTTACGCCTGTCCCAAATTCACATCCGAGTATCGAAGGAATCTTCATGCCGCGTGATACGATGATCTCTGTGGTAAATCTGAAGCGCTGTCTGGGAATGCCGGATGATGCGAAGACAGAGGGACTTTTTATCATTACGAACTTTAACAAGTTAAACATTGCATTTCACGTAGATGCCGTGCTTGGTATCCACCGTGTTTCCTGGGAGGCGATCATCAAGCCGGATGCCACGATCAATACCGAGCAGAACAGCGCCTCGACCGGTGTCATCAAGATGGATGACAAGCTGATCATCATCCTTGACTTTGAGAAGATTGTGACGGACATCAGCCCGGAGACAGGACTGAAGATGTCCGATATGGACGACATGGGACAGCGTGAGCGCTGTGAATCTCCGATTTTGATCGCAGAGGATTCCCCGCTTCTTAGCAGACTGATCACAGACTGCCTGAAGAAGGCAGGCTACACGAACCTGATTGTGACAATGAACGGTCAGGAGGCATGGGATAAGCTGCAGGAGTTTGAAAAAGCAGGCAATGTGCGTGAGAAAGTACACTGCATTATCACAGATATTGAGATGCCGTTGATGGACGGACACCGCCTTACGAAGCTGGTTAAGACAAATGACAATATGAAGAAGATTCCATTGATTATTTTCTCATCTCTTGTAAATGAGGAGATGCGCATCAAGGGAGAACAGCTTGGAGCGGATGCCCAGCTGACAAAGCCGGAGATTGGCAGTCTTGTTTCGGCGATTGACGACTTGATTGACAAGAGCATGGACTGAGAATGAAATGAAGAGGGGATGTGATGGAGCAGGATCACATCCCCCGCTTAAGTTATAGGTCGATGGAGGTATCGTATGAGCGGAGCAGAGGAATATCTGGATGGGCTGCTGCACTCCGTAGAGGGAGGAAGTCCTGCCGACACAGCCCGTGAGACGGAGCCAGGCGATACGGCAGACGGGCTTTATGCAGAAAAAGAACAGGAGACAAAAAAAGCTGGTATGAGTGAGGAAGACGATTTTTTAAAGTCCTTTGAGGCGGATACAGATCTGGAAGGAGATGCGGACACATTTATCAGACAGTTCGAGGATGAGCTGGATCAGGCGCCTGGAGAGGAAAGAACACAGAAGACGACGGAGGAGAACAATCAGTTCTTCAAGGATCTGGATGGCATTTTAGACAGCGCAAGGGATGCGGATGAGAGCACCGGCGGTGCAGAAGCGGCGGAGACTGCCCATGCGTCGGAGGACGGAGATCTTATGGTCGATACCATTGGTGATTTCCAGGACGACGATTCAGATCTGATGGATCTGCTGCAGTCGGAGGGCGATTTCCCGGATATGAGCCAGATGGCGGATCCCACTGCTCCGGCCGCAGACACAGACGCAGAAATGCCGGACGTGACGGCAATGCCGGAGACTGCGGATGAGGTGCAGGACGAGGACGACGGGAAAAAGAAAAAGCGCCGCAAAAAGAAGAAAGTGGCCGCGGCGGCTGCAAATGTCAATCCGTAAG
>ERZ824473.1897-NODE-1897-length-27052-cov-8.081268_pt1 | contig 27052 bp, 23 predicted proteins | sample MGYA00519874_ERZ824473 | MGnify/ENA primary metagenome ERZ824473 (study PRJEB31778, sample SAMEA3449151) | human gut metagenome | biome: human gut; feature: human-associated habitat; material: faeces | place: United Kingdom | collected 2010/2012 ... | reverse complement strand
CTCTGACGTTAAAGCCAGTGTTTTAGAGGGCTGGGAGAGGGATGCCCAATTTTATGGATGAACCGACTGCCGGGCTTGATGTGGTGGCGAGAGAGACGATCCTGGATCTGCTGCGCAGCTACATGGAGCAGGAAGGACGGGGGATTCTGATCAGCTCCCATATTTCGTCCGATCTGGAGGGACTTTGTGACGATTTGTATCTGATCGATGACGGAAAGATCGCGCTTCATGAGGAGATGGATGTGCTGCTGGATCAGTACGGGCTTTTGAAAATGGATGAGGCGACGTGGCAGTCGATTGACAAAAGCTGGATTCTGCGTTGGAAGAAGGAACCGTGGGGCGTCAGCGCACTGACAAGTGAGCGAAGGTTCTATCAGGAAAATTATCCGAAGATGGTCGCGGAGAAAGGCTCTGTGGATGAGATGGTCTATATGGCGGTGAAAGGAGAAAAGGTATGAGAGGACTGTGGAAAAAAGATCTGGCGCTGATCGGGACGAACCGTTCCATGCTGGCTGCAGTTGTGCTGGTGACGGTTCTGATGATCCTTGCGCAGAATTATCAGTTTGTGATGTTTTATGCAGCATTGATGGGCGGCTTTCAGATACTTGGGACGATCACGTATGATATGGCGAATGACGGGATGCAGTATCTTCTGACACTTCCGGTGACGCGCAGTCAGTATACGGCTGAGAAGTATCTGTTTGGCTATGGATTTGGGCTGGCGCTGCTGCTTTTTGGTACAGTTGTGGCATTTTTATCCGCAGTTGTCACCGGAAATCCGCTCGATCCGGCCGAGATGGCGTTTACGCTCGAGTGTGCCCTGCAGCTCCTTGGATTTTTGCTGGCAGCGTTTTTACCAATTCAGTTTAAATACGGAAGCGACAACGGAAGAGTGATCATGTGCAGCGTTTTTGGTGTAGCCTTTCTGTGTGTGTTTGCAGCAGGAAAAGCAGCGGAATCCTTTGGAATTGATCTGGAAGCGCTGCTGATTCAGCTTCAGTCGCTCGGTGTGCCGGTGATATTCGCAGGACTGGCCGTGCTGCTTGTAGTTGTATCGTTTATTTCGTGGAAAATCAGCTGTGGGATACTGGAGAAGAAGGAATTTTGATAAGTCAGGCAAGTTTTCTGCTTTAAGCGTGATGAGCAACGAACAGTGGGAGAATTGCCTGTATTATAAATGGGAAAGCCTTACTTAGAAAGCTGGTTATGAAATTTGAGTGAAAATTGCTGCCGTTAATGTGTTGCTTGTTCTTACATGGAGGTGTGGCGGGTTGACAAGCTAAGTGGTGCATATTAATATAGTAGAGACAGACTCAATAAATAGTTATATGCGATCTTTCAGATACTATATCATGCGAGAAATAGCAGGCAGCCAGAAAGAAAGTGCAGAAAAAGGAGAGCAACATGAGCGGAATGAAAAATATCAGCAAAGCAGAAGTAATGGTTTTAAAAGATCAGGTGACCTATCAGGAGGGACAGGTGGTCAGCAAGACACTGGCTCAGAACGAGCACGTGAGCGTGACCCTGTTTTCCTTTGACAAAGGCGAGGAGATCAGCACCCACGAGTCAGGCGGAGACGCATTTGTGACCTGCCTTGACGGTGTCGGCAAAGTGACGATCGACGGTGTCGAGTACATTCTGCACGAGGGAGAGTCCATCGTGATGCCAGCAAAGCATCCGCATGCTGTGTACGGTGAGGAGCAGTTTAAGATGCTGCTGGTGGTGATCTTCTAAGAGAATCAAATAAGAGAGAAAAGTCGTTTTACACAGACAAAAGACTGTCTGTGTGAAGCGGCTTTTTTGTTATACAATGTTTAAAAACGGAAAAATGAAATACGAATTCCCAATATAGTTAAAATGTTTCTTTACATTCCCGGGTAACTCTGTTACGATAGAAACAACAATTGGCCGGAGTAAAAACAGCGATTATTTTACCGAGGCAAGCAAGGCTCCTGCTTCAATTGCACGGAGCAATAAGCAGTGGGTGGGGACTTGCTTGTATCATAAGTAAGGCAAGCTTACTTACGATAACGGTTATGAGCAAGTAGCGAAGCGGATTGCGAATATCCGCTTTTGATTGCTGTTCTATGCAGTACAGTGAGACGGATATACGAAATCAGTTTTTGCTGTCTGTTTAAACTCTGAGCATTAAAAATCCGGAAAAGGGAGGAAGAGAGTATGAAACATTTAAAACGAAACATGGTATCCATTCTGGCCATGCTGGTGTGCTGCATCTGCCTTGGAATGGCAGGACGTCCGCTTACAGCATCCGCAGCGGCGAGCTGGTCTACGCTGAAGTTTGGTGAGTGGATGAGAAATGGCACTATCACGAAAGATTATGATACGAGGTACTACACGATCACGGTTCCGAAGCCGGGATATGTAACCGTGTACTTCAACACATTTTTTTATGGCGGCGTATGGCTGATGACGGAGGATATGCAGACAACTATCCGGGATGGTTTCTGGATAAGCGGAAATGAATCAGAGCCGGGTGCTTGGAAAAGCGGTCAGTGGGTCGAAGCTGGCACGTATCTGATCAAGGTGAAGGCAAATCACAGTTACGGTAATTTCTGGCTGAAAGCAGATTATAAAGCGGCAGGCAATACTGAGACGGAGCCGAATAATACGTATGCACAGGCAACTAAAATGACGTTCAATAAGAAAATGCGCGGCCTTCGTTCTGCACAGGATGCAGATGACTGGTATGTTTTTACGATTCCGGAAGAAAGACAGCTTACCCTCCAGATGACAAGCTATCTGGACGGTCTGGGAGTAGAAGTCCGAAATTCTGATTTTGAGATTATAAGCAGTGACTTCTGGATTTATGGAAGTGAGGAAGCCCCAAAAACCTGGAGTCGGGACCTGGACCTGACAAAAGGAAAATACTATATTCATACATACAGCAACAGTGGTAGGACAGGATACTATGATCTCACCTTGAAGCCGGTAAAGATTCTGGCGTCCGAGATCGTGGTCAACCGCACTGCAGCAACTATTTACAAGGGTAATAAGCTGCAGCTGAGATCCTACGTTTCCCCGTCCAATGCGACGAACCGCACTGTAAAATGGACGACTAATAACCCGTATGTCGCAACCGTAAGTTCTGCCGGTCTTGTGACCGCCAAAGGTGCAGGTAAAGCGACAATTACCGCCCGCACGACAGACGGCACGAAGCTGACTGCCTCCTGCCAGATCACAGTCCGCAATAAGACACTGAACGTTACACCTGCAAAACTGACCCTGGTGAAGGGCAAATACAGAACCTTAAAAGTAACCGGTGCACCGGCTGTGACGACAAAGAATGTAAAATTCTATACGATGAACAGCAGGATCGCAACGGTATCGAAAACAGGAAGAATCTATGCGAGAAATGTCGGTACATGCAAAATTAAGGTAGTGGGAAATGGACTGACGAAATATGTCACACTGACGGTAAAAGCAAGATAACGCAGCGTTGCAGAACAAAGAAAAGAGAAAAAGGCTGCAGTCTCATACGAGAAAAATAAAACAGATAAAAAAGAGCAATCCGCCGCTTTCCTCGGAAAAGGAAAGCGGCGGATTTTTTGCACCCACGCCCCTCTTTTCGACATTATTCCTGTCAACCGCAAATTTTTGTCACAATTATTTCCTGTTTTGAATAAAAAAAAGAAGACCTTATCAAAAAAATACAGCACTTTGCAAACATCTCCTGCCGACCCTGTGGTATGCTTTAGTCATCTTAAAATGAACGTAAAGCAAAAGGAGGAAACAAACTATGAAAAAGAAAATCGCGGTACTCGCAGTCGCAACAGCACTTAGCGCAGCTGCACTTGGCACAGTAGCAGGAGCTGAGGAGTCCAAAGGACTGATCGGTGTTGCAATGCCGACACAGGATCTGCAGAGATGGAATCAGGACGGCGAGAACATGAAGGCTGAGCTTGAGGCGAAGGGATATGAGGTAGACCTTCAGTTCGCAGGCAATGACTCCGCGCAGCAGGCATCACAGATCGAGAACATGATCGCAAACGGCGACCAGCTCCTCGTAGTAGCATCCATCGACGGTGACTCTCTTGGAACCGTTCTGGCACAGGCAAAGGAAGCCGGCATCCCGGTTATCTCCTATGACCGTCTGATCATGAATACCGATGCGATTTCTTATTACGCAACATTCGATAATTACCTGGTAGGAAAGACACAGGGTCAGTTCATCGTAGACGCTCTGGATCTTGACAATCAGGACGGACCGTTCAATATTGAGATGGTTACCGGTGATCCGGGCGACAACAATGTAAACTTCTTCTTCGGCGGCGCTATGGATGTGCTTCAGCCGTACATTGATGCAGGCAAGCTGGTTGTTCCGTCCGGACAGATGACAAAGGACGAGGTTGCAACTGCAAACTGGGCAACAGACGCAGCACAGGCAAGATTTGAGAATATTCTTTCTTCCAACTACGCTGACGGCACTCCGCTTCATGCAGTACTTGCTTCTAATGACTCCACCGCTCTTGGAGTAACAAACGCTCTGGCAGCAAACTACACGAACGACGTTTATCCGGTTATCACCGGTCAGGACTGCGACATCGCAAACGTTCCGAACATCGTAAACGGAAAGCAGGCAATGTCCGTATTTAAGGATACCCGTACACTGGCAACGAAGGTTGTAGAGATGGTTGACGCGATCATGACAGGCGGCGAAGCTCCGGTTAATGATACCGAGACTTACGACAACGGCACAGGCATCATCCCGTCTTACCTCTGCGAGCCGGTTGCAGTTACCGCTGACAACTACAAAGAGATCCTGATCGATTCCGGATACTACACAGAGGATCAGATTCAGTAAGGACGCAAAAGCGGAAGCAGACTCCGCATTATACAGGCGGGCATTTCGCCCGCCTGTTCTTATGAAGATGGAGAAAGAAGCCCGTGTTACAGCTGCATTTGCAGAAAAACAGAGGGCAAATGGAAAGCAAAAAGATCTGCAAAGGCAGAAACAACGGGCAGAAAAGTATCGGAAATAAGTGAGGGAGGGAGCAATTTTGGCAAAGATACTGTTGGAAATGAAAAATATCACCAAAACATTCCCCGGCGTAAAAGCACTTGACAACGTAAACCTGAAAGTGGAAGAGGGCGAGATTCACGCTCTGGTCGGCGAGAACGGAGCCGGAAAATCGACTCTGATGAACGTACTCTCCGGCGTGTATCCATTTGGCAGTTACACGGGTGATATCATTTACAATGGAGAAGTATGTAAGTTTCATGATATTAAGCAAAGCGAAGAAAAAGGCATCGTAATCATCCATCAGGAGCTGGCGCTGATTCCGTATATGACGATCGGCGAAAACCTGTTCCTTGGAAATGAACGCGGAAAAAAGGCTGCCATCAACTGGGATGAGACCTATGGAATGGCAGATAAATATATCAGACAGGTAGGTCTGACCGAGTCCTCGAGAACGCTGATCAAGGACATCGGAGTCGGCAAACAGCAGCTTGTAGAGATCGCCAAGGCACTTGCAAAGAATGCAAAGCTTCTGATCCTGGACGAGCCGACCTCTTCTTTGAATGAGCAGGATTCCCAGGCACTTCTGGATCTGCTGCTGAAGTTCAAAAAGGAGGGCATGACCTGTATCATTATTTCACACAAATTAAACGAGGTTTCCTACGTGGCGGACAAGATCACAGTCATCCGTGACGGCTCGACGATTGAGACGCTGACAAAGGGCGTGGACGATTTTTCAGAGGACCGGATCATCCGGGGTATGGTAGGCCGTGAGATTGCAGACCGCTTCCCGAAACGTCCGGGTGTGAAGATCGGTGAAGTAAATATGGAAGTGAAAAACTGGACGGTACACCATCCGATCTACACCGAGCGCAAGGTGGTGGATAATGTTTCCATCAAAGTCCGCAAAGGAGAAGTAGTTGGTATTTCCGGACTGATGGGGGCCGGCCGTACTGAGCTGGCTAAGAGTATTTTCGGAAAGAGCTACGGAACGAATATCAGCGGCCAGCTGTTTCTGAATGGAAAGGAAGTCCATCTGAAAAATGCCAGGGATGCGATCCATCATAAGATCGCATACGTAACCGAGGACCGCAAGGGTGACGGACTGATCCTGAGCAATCCGATCAAGACGAATACAACGCTTGCAAATCTGGAGGCAGTCAGCGAGAAGGGAATCATTGACAAAGATAAGGAATATGCAGTAGCGGTCGAGTACAAGGAAAAACTGAAAACAAAGTGCCCGACGGTAGAGCAGAATGTCGGAAACTTAAGCGGCGGCAATCAGCAGAAGGTGCTTCTTGCCAAGTGGATGTTTGCGGATCCGGATGTGCTGATCCTGGACGAGCCGACAAGAGGTATCGATGTCGGCGCAAAGTATGAGATTTACTGTATCATTAATGATCTGGTGGCAGCGGGCAAATCCGTCATCATGATCTCCTCCGAGCTTCCGGAAGTACTTGGAATGTCGGATCGTATCTACGTCATGAACGAGGGGCGAATTGCCGGAGAATTAAATGCGCAGGAGGCATCACAGGAGAAAATTATGTCCTGCATCCTGCGGTCATCCGACCGAAAATAACCAGGCAGCAAAGCGGACCTGAAATATCCGCCTGTTCGTAAATAAGAAGTGGGAGCGGAGCTGAAACACCCGCTTTACTCGGAAAAGGAGAGCAAAATGGATAAGGCAAAATTAAAAGTAGGAATTCAGAAATATACGATGATTATCGTATTGCTTCTCGTAACGTTGTTTTTCACCTGGGGTACACAGGGCAAGATCCTTCTGCCACAGAATATCACAAACCTCATTTCACAGAATGCATACGTATTCGTACTGGCAACCGGTATGCTGCTGTGTATCCTGACAGGAGGAAACATTGACCTGTCAGTTGGCTCAGTTGTCTGCTTTGTCGGAGCAGTCGGCGGTGTCATGATGGAAAAAATGCATCTTCCGGTCGGAATTGCGATCGTCCTGATGCTGCTGCTTGGCGCAGTCATTGGCGCATGGCAGGCATTCTGGATCGCATTCCTGCGCATCCCGCCGTTTATTGTTACCCTGTCGGGCATGCTGGTATTCCGTGGACTTTCCAACGTCGTGCTCGGCGGTCAGACGCTTCCGATCAAGTCAGAGGCATTTATCAAACTGTTCGGCGGTGGTGCAAACTGCTATGTTCCGGATTTTCTCGGCGGAGGAGACGGACTGAACCGCGTGGCGATGGCAGTCGGTGTGATTGCGTGTGTCGCTTACATATTTATTACAGTGCACGGCCATATGAACCGTGTGAAAAAGGGCTACGAGACAGGAAATGTCGGCGCCATGTATGCGAAAATGATCGTGATCTGCGCAGTGATCCTGTTTGTCACCGTAAAGCTGGCACAGCACAAAGGTATTCCGACCTCTCTGGTATGGGTACTGATCGTGGTACTGGTTTACGGTTATATCACGAGCAAGACGACAGTAGGACGTTACTTCTACGCAGTCGGCGGCAATGAAAAGGCAACAAAGCTTTCCGGTATCAACACGGATATGGTATACTTTATCGCTTATACCAACATGGGATTTCTCGCAGCACTGGCAGGTATGCTGACGATCGCACGTCTGACGAGTGCACAGCCGACTTATGGACAGAACTATGAGATGGATGCGATCGGTTCCTGCTTCATCGGCGGTGCTTCCGCATACGGCGGAGTCGGAACGGTTCCGGGCGTTATCGTCGGAGCAGTCCTGATGGGTATCATCAACCAGGGTATGTCAATCATGGGTACAGACCAGAACATGCAGAAGGTTGTAAAGGGCCTTGTGCTTCTGGCAGCTGTTATCTTTGATGTAGTCAGCAAGAAAAAATCTGAGTAAACAAAGTGAATAGAAAAAATCGGTATATTTTCTGAATTTTGGAAAATATACCGAAAAATAAAAAGACACTTGCAATTTCCATGAAAAGAGAGTATTTTAATAGTCAGAACAAGGGTGTTCCGTAATATTGCGTTATGGAATGCCCTCTTTTGCTATATAGTTCAAAAACAAGAATGTGTGTGATTTATATGGCAGGGGATAAAAGCGGCTGAGGCTCCGATGATGGTTAATCCGGAAAAATGGCTGCAAAAATAAGTTAAGGAAAGAGGAGAGGACATGAGCGAATATTTCAATGTAGCAGACATCTTCGGTGAAGATGTATTTACAGACAAAGTAATGCAGGAACGCCTTCCGAAAAAAGTATACCGGGCTCTGAGAAAGACCATCGAAGAGGGTAAAGAGCTTGACCTCGCAACAGCAGACGTCATTGCAGCAGCAATGAAGGACTGGGCGATCGAAAAAGGAGCAACCCATTATACGCACTGGTTCCAGCCGCTGACCGGCGTTACCGCTGAGAAACATGATTCCTTTATCACCGCACCGAGAGAAGACGGAACAATTCTGATGGAGTTTTCCGGAAAAGAATTGATCAAGGGCGAGCCGGATGCATCCTCTTTCCCGTCAGGCGGACTGCGGGCGACGTTTGAGGCGAGAGGCTATACAGCATGGGACTGCACCTCACCGGCATTCGTACGTCACGATGCGGCAGGAGCTACGCTTTGTATCCCGACTGCTTTCTGTTCTTATACAGGAGAAGCACTTGACCAGAAGACACCTCTTCTTCGTTCCATGGAGGCGATTAACAAGGAGTCTTTGCGCCTTCTGAAGCTGTTTGGCAACACAACCTCCAAAAAGGTGACACCGTCAGTCGGACCGGAGCAGGAGTACTTCCTGGTAGACGCTGAGAAATTTTTAAAGAGAAAAGACCTGATCTTTACCGGTCGTACCTTGTTTGGTGCAATGCCGCCGAAAGGACAGGAGCTGGACGATCATTATTTCGGAACGATCCGTCAGAGAATCGCATCTTTCATGAAGGATGTAAACGTAGAGCTGTGGAAGCTTGGCGTATCCGCAAAGACACAGCATAACGAAGTGGCTCCGGCACAGCACGAGCTGGCTCCGATCTATGCGGAGGCAAACGTGGCAGTAGACCACAACCAGATTGTCATGCAGACCTTAAAGAGAGTAGCATGCCAGCACGGTATGAAATGTCTGCTGCATGAGAAACCGTTCGCAGGTGTAAATGGTTCCGGTAAGCACAACAACTGGTCTCTGACCACGGACGATGGCATCAACCTGCTGGATCCGGGCAAGACACCGCACGAGAACGTACAGTTCCTGCTGGTACTGACCTGTATCCTGAAAGCGGTAGATGAGCATGCAGATCTGCTCCGTGAGTCCGCAGCAGATCCAGGCAACGACCACAGACTGGGAGCAAACGAGGCACCGCCGGCGATTATTTCCGTATTCCTTGGCGAGCAGCTGCAGGATGTAATGGCGCAGCTGATCAGCGTTGGTGAGGCAACACACTCCTTAAAGGGCGGCGTGCTTGAGACAGGTGTTAAGACACTTCCGGACTTCACAAAGGATGCAACCGACCGCAACCGTACGTCACCGTTTGCATTTACCGGCAACAAGTTTGAGTTCCGTATGGTAGGATCCAGAGATTCCATCGGATCCCCGAACATCGTGCTGAACACGATCGTGGCAGAGGCATTCTCCGATGCATGCGATATCCTGGAGAAGGCTGACGATTTCGATATGGCAGTGCATGATCTGATCAAGCAGTATGCAAATGAGCATCAGCGCATTGTCTTCGACGGAAACGGCTACTCTGATGAGTGGGTGGCAGAGGCAGAGCGCAGAGGACTTCCGAACATCAAGTCCATGGTAGATGCGATCCCGGCACTCGTGACCGACAAGGCAGTTGCCATGTTCGATAAGTACGGTGTATTCACAAAGGCAGAGCTGGAGTCCCGTGTGGAAGTCAAGTATGAGAACTACTCCAAGGCGCTCAACATTGAAGCCCGCACAATGATCGATATGGCAAGCAAGCAGATCATCCCGGCAGTCATCAAGTATACCAGAAGTCTGGCAGAGACAATCAACGCAGTCGTAAAGGCTGGCGCAGAGGCTTCGGTACAGGTGGAACTGCTGAATGAGACGAGCGCACTGCTCTCTGATACCAAGGTAGCGCTTGCAAAGCTGATCGATGTGACAGAGGAAGCAGCAGGTAAAGCAGAAGGCGAAGAGCAGGCAAGATTCTTCCATGATGTTGTTACGGTGGCAATGAGTGAACTGCGTGCACCGGTTGACAAACTTGAGATGATCGTGGACAAAGAGATGTGGCCGATGCCGTCTTATGGCGATCTGTTATTTGAGGTATAATAAAGTTTACAACTTTTTGCAGGGATTTCCATGCGGGAACGTGGATGGAAAAAACGGCAGACAAAGAGGCGCTGGGTGAAGAATTCAGCGCCTCTTTTGTTGTGCTCTGACCAAATCAGGCAGAATTTCTGCAAAAGGAAATATCCGATTCAGCTTTATGCAGACACAAAAAAGGCCTCGCACCATGCGAAGCTTTTTTTGTAAAAATAAAAAGAAGAAAGGGAGGATGCCAGGTAAAACCTGGCGTATTATGAAAAAGTTTATCGAAATAAAACTTGTAAGCGATATAGGATTGTGTTTGAAGAACTTTTTTGTTCCTCTTTTGTATTTCTTAATGTAACAACAGTATAAAAAGAAGAAGTGAAAAAAACGTGAGGGCTTCTTGAAGATTTTTTGAAAGATTCATGAATAAAATGTGAACGGCGGAATAAACTAATCAGGGTATACTTAGTAAAAGTTCACAATTATGATTGATTTTTTTTGATACATATATTAAAATAATACCAGTTACGCGACAACGCGAAGAAAGAAATCAGGATAATCGTGCATTTTGACTGGCAAAAAATTGTGGGGGAAGCCAGCAGAGCCGCAGAGAAGGAGGATGGGATTGTGATTTCAAATCAGGTTTTACAGACGACACTGGATGGACTGAAGGCGATCAGCCGGGTGGATCTTTGCGTGCTCGATACGGAAGGCATCATGCTGGCGACGACATTTCCGGAGGCAGAAGGGTTTCGTGATTCGGTGCTTAGTTTTGCAGAGTCTCCGGCAGACAGTCAGGTAGTGTCGGGATGTCAGTTTTTCAAGGTGTTTGATGAGCATCAGCTGGAGTATGTACTTCTGGCAAACGGCAACAGCGATGATGTTCATATGGTGGGAAGAATGGCGGCGTTCCAGATCCAGAATCTTCTGGTAGCCTATAAGGAGCGCTTCGACAAGGACAACTTTATCAAGAATCTTCTTCTTGATAACCTGCTTCTGGTTGACATTTACAATCGCGCGAAGAAGCTGCATATTGACACGGAGGCACGTCGTGTGGTATTTATACTGGAGATCAGTCATGAGAAGGAAAATAGTTCCCTTGAGACTGTAAGAGGACTGTTTGGTTCCAAATCCGGTGATTTTATCACTGCCGTGGATGAGAAGAGCATTATCGTGGTCAAGGAACTGGCACCGCAGGACGGAAGCGCAGAGATGGATCACATTGCAGAGATGATACTGGATTCTCTCGGCGAGGAAAAGAAGAAAAATGCACTCATCGCATACGGTACCGTAGTCGGCGAGATCAAGGAAGTTTCCAGGTCCTACAAGGAAGCGCGGATGGCACTCAACGTCGGCAAGATCTTTTTTGCAGAGCGTCAGGTAATCGCATACAGCTCTCTTGGCATCGGCCGTCTGATTTATCAGCTTCCGATTCCACTTTGCAAGATGTTCATCCGTGAGATCTTTGACGGCAAATCGCCGGATGATTTCGACGAGGAAACGCTTGTGACGATCAACAAATTTTTCGAGAACAGCCTGAACGTGTCCGAGACATCGCGGCAGCTTTATATCCACCGCAATACCCTGGTATACCGCCTCGACAAACTTCAGAAATCGACAGGGCTTGATCTGCGGGTGTTTGAAGATGCGATTACGTTTAAGATTGCATTAATGGTAGTGAAGTACATGAAATATATGGAAAACCAGGAATATTGATACCAAAGGGGACCGAAGTGACAGATTCCGATCATGCTTGCATGAGGAGGAATCTGTCACTTTGGGACCCGCAGCCCCAATGGGGAAGGAGCAGCTGTGCTGCGGATTCCGAACCTGGGCACGGATTGCGAAGCAAGCCGTGGGTATCAATAAAAGTGGAGAGAAATATAGAAAAATAAGGAGGCGCCGGATGGACCATTTGCCGGAGAAGGACGAAAGAAAAGAAGACCTGATGGAGGAAACGGAGGCAGCACCGCAGCGACATCAAGGCAGCTTTACGACCGGATTTCTCGCAGGTGTCCTGACGGCGCTTTTTTGCGTGTCTGTTTTTCTGATGGGCTGGAACATCGGCGAGCGGAGATTTGCCAAAAAAGATACGTCGTCGGTGGAGGAGACAGAAAACGGAGCGGAGATCCTGACTGATCCATCGACCTTTTCGATGCTGGAAGAGGTAAAAAATCTGATCGAAAACAATTATTTAAATGACGTGGACAGTGACCTGCTATCCGCTTATCTGTTTAAAGGGATCGCGGCCGGGCTGGATGATCCGTACGCCAATTATTATACGGCAGAGGAACTGGAGGATGTGGTGGATGCAAGCCGCGGTGAATACACCGGAATCGGCGCAGTGATCGAACAGGACGCAAAGACAGGCGAATTCAGTGTGAATGACGTGTATGTTGGCAGACCGGCAGAGCAGGCAGGGCTGCAGGCAGGTGACATTCTGGAGCAGATCAACGATACGCCGGTGGATGGAATGTCATTAAATGATGTGGTGGATCTGATCAAGGGAGCGGACGGAGCTTTTACGATGAAGGTTTATCGGCCGACTGCGGATGAGGAGTTTTCATTTGAGATCGAGTGCGGCGAGGTGAAGGTTCCGGCGGTGACGTATAAGATGCTGGAGGACGGGATCGGCTATATTCGTCTGAATGAGTTTACGGAGGTTGCAGTCGGACAGTTTGTGGATGCGGCAGAAATGCTGGAAGATCAGGGGATGCAGAAACTGATTGTGGATTTAAGAGACAATCCGGGCGGATTGCTGACATCGGTGTGCGATATTCTGGACGAAGTGCTGCCGGAAGGACTTCTGGTCTACACGGAAGATAAGGACGGCAGCCGTGAAGAGTACAATTCAGACAGGATGCGTACCGTGTACTGTGAGCTTGCGGTGCTTGTGAATGAAAATTCCGCGAGCGCATCGGAAATTTTTGCGGGAGCGATCCAGGATCACAAGGCCGGTACGATCATCGGTACGAAAACTTACGGAAAGGGAATCGTACAGAAAACGTTTCCTCTCTCGGATGGCTCAGCGTTTAAGATGACGGTAGAGAAATATTATACGCCGCTTGGTCAGGATATCAACGGAAACGGGATTACGCCGGATATTATTGTGGATAGCGAAGAGAAAAATGCGGTGGCTGGTGGAGAAAGCGGCGCATCAGCATCCGGGGATGGGGAAAATATTGACGAAGCCTCTGATCCGGTGCTGAAAAAAGCATTAGAAGTGCTGAGAGAAAAGATCGCGGAGCACTAAGCGGTAGATGGGATGTTTATGTCATGTCAGTGGGAGGATATAGATAAAAATGGACAACAGAATTATATTTCGTGAAATACTCGGGGATATACGCAGGGCGGCGGACGAAGCGGGAGGCGTGATCACAAAAGAGGAGATCAAAGAACGGCTTTCGCATCTTCCGCTTGGCGAAGATCATCTGAAGATGATTTATCAGTATCTGAGTGAACAGGGCATTCAGGTACCGGATGATGCACAGGAAGCAGCAGAGCTTCCAACCGGAGAAGAAGGCTTTGCACTTTCCATTTATCTGGAAGAGCTGCAGCAGCTGGCCGAAAGAGAGGACGAGGATGAGACGGAGCTTTTGAAGGCTGTGGCTGCCGGAGAGGCGCAGGCGCGGGAGAAGCTGATCCGCTGGTATCTGCCGCTGATCTGTGAGATGGCAGGCGAGTACGAGGGCGATGAGATCGCGGCGGAGGATCTGATCCAGGAGGGAAATGTCGGACTTTTGATGGCGATGGAGAGCTTAAACGAGTTTGAGAATGCAGCCGCGAGCCAGGCACACCTGCTTAATTCCGTGAATGAGGCGATGCAGGCCGCAATCCACGCGAACGAGGAGACGAAAAAAAGAAACGAAGATGTGGTAAGTCAGGTCAATCATCTTGATGAGGCGATCAAAAATCTGGAACGCGACCTGGAGCGCAAGGTTTCCGCGGAGGAACTGTCTGCGTACCTGGATATGCCGCTGGAGCAGATCCGGGATATCCTGAATATCTCCGGTGATCAGATCGAGGTGGATGGAAGGAAGTAAAGCGAATATTCATGGGTGTTTTATAAAAGTTTGCCTGGTTTTGAACAGTAACAAATCTATGTTAAAACGAGGTAAAGATTAAAAAAATCCGGGCAATCGATGCAAAAATGTGCTAGAATAAAACGGATAAAGACTGGACAACAAAAAAATAAAAATACAGGAGGCAGAGTATAAATGAAGAAGACGAAAATTATCTGTACGATGGGACCGAATGCGGACAAGCGTGAGACGCTGAAGGCGCTGGTGGAAAATGGAATGGATATTGCACGTTTCAACTTTTCACATGGTGACCATGAGGAGCAGAAGGCGAGATTTGATCTGCTTAAAAGTGTCCGCGACGAGATGAAAAAGCCGATTGCGATCCTGTTGGATACGAAGGGACCGGAAATTCGTACAGGGCTTCTGGAAAACGGCGGCAAGGTCGTGCTGAAGGAAGGCGAAGAATTTATTCTGACCTCCAAAGAGATAAAGGGCAATGAGAAAATGGTCTATCAGACGTATTCGCAGCTGGCAAAGGACGTAAAACCGGGCAATACAATTCTGATCGATGACGGACTGATCGGACTGGAAGTAAAAGAGATCCGCGGCGGCGATATTGTCTGTACCGTCCGCAATGGCGGCGAGCTTGGGCAGAGAAAGGGCATCAATGTACCGAACGTAAGAGTAAATCTTCCGGGAATCACGAAAAAAGACCGTGATGATATTATTTTTGGCATTGAGCAGGGAATCGATTTTATTGCAGCATCGTTTGTGCGTGATGCGGAGGCGGTAAAAGAGATCAGGGCGATCTTAAAGGAGCACAACGCTGAGCATGTGGATATCATTGCCAAGATCGAGAACAGTGAAGGGATTGAAAACATTGACAAAATTGTCAGCGCAGCAGATGGAATCATGGTAGCCCGCGGTGACATGGGGGTTGAGATTCCGGCTTATGAAGTACCGCATGTACAGAAAATGATCGTAGAAAAATGCAACCAGAAGTACAAACCGGTTATTATCGCGACCCAGATGCTGGATTCCATGATCCGTAATCCGCGCCCGACAAGAGCCGAGGTAACCGACGTTGCAAATGCGATCCGCGAGGGCGCAGACGCAATCATGCTTTCCGGAGAGACTGCAATGGGCAAATATCCGGTAGAGGCGCTGAAGATGATGGCGCAGATCGCAGAATCCACAGAGCAGTATCTGGATTATGATATGATGCCGGAGTATCGTACCCTGCGCGGTGATGCAAATGTATCAAGTGCAGTCGGCGTAGCGGCAGTGCGCACGGCGACGAATCTCGAGGCTGACTGTATTGTGACACCGACGATGTCCGGGCAGACGGCAAGGCTGATGGCGAATTTCCGCCCGAAACAGCCGATCTATGCGGTCACGCCGAATGCATGGGCACAGCGGAAAATGCAGATCTACTGGGGCGTTACACCGCTTCGTGGATATCAGGAGGATACGACTGAGCACATCATTTCCCATGCAATGTACGTGGTAAAGCGGGAAGGCTACGTCAGGGAAGGCGATATGGTTGTATTTACAGCAGGTGACCCGGCGACAAATATGGTAAAAGGCAAGGGTGCAATGACCAACATGATGCACGTGATTCAGGCAAAGTAAGTGAAAACGCCTGAGCAGGTGAAAAGCCTAAGGAAAATTTAATAAAATATTGACAGAAAATAAAACAGCTTCTGGTATACTGAGAACAGACGTGTGCTGCTCAGCACCTGGGGCTGTTTTTTGACCGAGTCAAGCTCAACTGCATGGAGCAATGAGCAGTGGGGAAGAACCCGCTTGCGGGAGAATTTTTTATGACCCTGTAAGCAGCGAAGCGGATTGCGAATATCGGCGCTGATCTCAGATCAGGCACAAAGGCAGATCATAGATATGGATCAGGCAGGAAAAAGGGGGAAGTATTATGTATACAATTTTGGTTTGTGATGACGAAAAAGATATCGTGGATGCGATAGAGATTTATCTTTCTCAGGAGGGATACCGGATCTTAAAGGCGTATGATGGTCTGCAGGCGCTTGAGATCCTGAAAACAGAGGAAGTACACCTGCTGCTTCTGGATGTGATGATGCCGAAGCTGGACGGTATCCACACAATTATGAAGATCCGCGAGACAAGCAGTATCCCGATCATTGTACTGTCCGCAAAATCGCAGGACAGCGACAAAGTGCTCGGGCTCAACCTGGGAGCAGATGATTATATTACAAAGCCGTTCAATCCAATGGAGCTGCTGGCGCGGGTGAAATCACAGATCCGCCGCTATACGAATTTTGGCGCGGCGGGACAGGAAACATCGGAGCAGATATATTCAACCGGCGGACTTGTGATCAACGATGATCGAAAAGAGGTTACCGTGGACGGAGAACCGGTGAAGCTGACGCGGATTGAGTACAACATCCTGTTGTTTCTTGTGAAAAATAAAGGCAAGGTCTTTTCCATCGATCAGATTTATGAACAAATCTGGAAAGAAGAGGCATATGGCGCGGACAATACAGTGACCGTACATATTCGCCATATCCGCGAAAAGATCGAGATCGATCCGAAGAACCCGAAATATTTAAAGGTGATCTGGGGCATCGGCTACAAGGTGGAGAAGCTGTAGAAGGAAAGGAAAGAAACGAGACAGGCAGGTTTTATGTAATGCAGCAGTGAGTGACAGAAATCTGCTTTGAATTTCAGCCTGGCTTGATAGTTATGAAGAAAAAACGGTCAGGAAAAGGGGAAAAGCGGTGCATGCATTTTTAGAAAGGCTGCTTTATAAAAAGAAAACAAAATGGATTCTGCTGGCAGTGCAGGCCATCTGCGCGGGAGTTCTGGCCCTGTGTCTTCTGACAATCGGATTCTGGATGGGGGATTCCTACAGCCTGCGTGAGATGTCCAAAAATTTTGAGGAATCAGATCTGTTTTTCCGGCAGGTGGATACGATCCTGCGCAATAAGATCGACGGGCAGGACAACGATGCACTGTTTGAAGAGGATGGCGAATATTCCGGCAATAAGGAGATCGATATTCAGTCTTATGGGAAGAGCAGCAGCTCCGTGCAGGATATGAATACGACGTACCTTGTCTCTGATCTCGTGGTGTTTTGCCAAAACGGCGGCCAGCAGGCGCTGGAGCAGGCGATTAACAGGGCAACACAGGGAGACAACAGGCAGCTTGCGGGGGAACGTCTGGAAGCGCAGGCACAGACTTTGGAGACGATCCATCCGGTGACCGGCATCTCGCTGGCGGAGTGTGCACGGTGGTATTCAGATTCCGCCGGATTTGTGTTTGATATGTATATGCAGCTGAATCAGGTCAGTAAACAGATTTATGAGCGGTATCAGCAGTATACACAGGAACAGGAGGAGAGCTGGTCTCCGGCGGCACCAAGCAACCTGTGCTACTGTATCGAAAATACAGCAACCGGAGAATTATATACAAATCTTGGGATATCCTCCTATGAGGAGGCAGCGTCGGTACTTCCTTCGGATGGTCCCTTTGTAATGCTTTACGAAGGAGAGCGGAGCTACAATATCATGGTCAGCAATCCGGACAATGTGCTGAATGATGCAGCAGCTGACTGGTATCTGGAAGACCGCTTTGTCAATTCCAATGAAAAAATTTTCCTTGCGATCAATACGGAGTATCCGGTGCAGGATGAACTGCGTATGTATGCGGATTACTTTTCTCACAGGGAAGTGATCGTGAAAGGCTGTGCTGTTCTGGCAGTTCTTTGCGGAGTGTTTTTAGTCGCTGCATTTGTTTTTTCCGTAATCAGTGCAGGTTGGCAGGAGGGAAGGCTGGCGACGCGGGTTTACTGGATGGACCGGATCCCGACGGAAATCGCTGGCGGGCTGTATGTGATTCTTGGAATTCTTGTGATGACAGTACTTAATTTTCGCACGCCGGAGCCAATGATGATAAGCGGCTGGGAGCGGATCGTGTGGTCGATCGCCGCATCTGCGGCATGGCTGCTGGCGCTTTCTGCATTTACCGGTTTTGTGCGAAGACTGCGTGCGCATCTTCTGTGGCACAACAGTATCTGCAGGATGCTGTTGTATACCTGGAAGCGCGTGACTGCTGCGCGGGCAGCGTCCGGACAGCTTCTGTTTTTCTATATCATCTTTTTTATCCTGAATTTCGCATTTCTCCTGTTTTTTGGCCGGGTGGGTATCTTTATGGTATTTGTACTGGATATGGCGGTGCTTCTGTATCTGCTGCGCGACATGGCAGGAAAACAGAGTGTCTGGGAGGGAATCCATCAGATATCAAAGGGGGATCTGCAGTATAAGATTGATCTTGCAACGCTGACGGGTGAGACGTATGAGATGGCCAGGGCAGTCAATGAAATGGGAGACGGACTTCAGGAAGCAGTGGAAGCAATCGTGCGCAACGAACGGTTGAAAGCAGAACTGATCACAAATGTTTCCCATGATCTGAAGACACCGCTTACTTCCATCGTGAATTACGTTGATCTTCTGAAGCGGGAGCATCTGGAAGGAGAGCGTGTACAACATTATATTGAGGTACTGGATCAGAAATCGCAGCGTTTAAAACAGCTCACTGAAGACCTGGTGGAGGTCAGCAAGATCAGTTCAGGCAATGTGGAGCTTCATATGATGCGGCTTCAGGTGCAGAGCATGCTTGATCAGGCGTACGGGGAATTTGAGGATCGGCTTGAGGAAAAAGGACTGACGGCCGGCTGGGATATGGAAAAAGAGCCGGCATATATCATGGCGGACGGCAGGCAGTTCTGGCGCGTGCTGGAGAACCTGCTTGGCAACATCTGCAAGTACGCGCTGGAAAACAGCAAAGTTCATATCGGACTTAAAAAAGAGGACAAAGAGGTGCAGATCACGCTCGAAAACCAGATGAAAGAAGCACTTGGCATATCGGCTGAGGATCTGATGGGGCGTTTTGTGCGTGGGGACCGCAGCCGTAATACAGAGGGAAGCGGCCTGGGACTTTCCATTGCCAAAAGCCTGACAGAGCTGCAGGGCGGTACATTTTTACTTGAGCTTAAGGAGAACCGCTTTATTGTCCGGCTTACGTTTCCGGAGGCAGAGGGAGAATGACGTGACGGATCCGCCGGATACACTCCCATAAACATCCGTAAAACACTTGTGTTTTTAGGCTGTTTATGGGAGTGTATTTGCCTCTGTACGGCTGCACTTTATAAAAATATCACATATCTGAAATTTATGTGAAATCGGAGGAGGAGGCGTTGACATTCAGGGATATTGGCGGTACAGTTCTGTATAGATTAAGATTAGTCGATTAAGAATGTGAGGTTATTCAAATGAGAAGACGACTGGAAGAATTTATGCAGGGACGCTATGGAGCGGATGAGTTTTCAAGATTTATCATGGCAGTGACGCTGGTACTGCTGATCCTGAATATGTTCACGAGAATCCCGCTTCTTTACCTGCTGGCGCTTGTACTCCTTGGTTACGGTTATTTCCGGATGTTTTCCAGAAATATTTCAAAGAGAAGCAGTGAAAATTATGCGTATCTTCAGAAGACGGAGCGTATCCGCGCATGGTTTGACAAGATGAAACGGCGCATCGTACAGAGCAGGGAGTACCATATTTATAAGTGCCCGTCATGCGGACAGAAGATTCGGGTTCCGCGTGGAAAAGGAAAGATCTGTATCACCTGTCCGAAGTGCCGGAAAGAGTTTGAAAAGCGCAGCTGAAAAAGGATGACAGAATGTTTGGATATATTTATGTGAATGAACAGGAGCTGAAGCTTCGAGAGTACACGGCATACCGCAGTTTTTACTGCGGATTATGCCGTAATTTGTATCAGAGGTATGGACGGACCGCACAGATGATGTTAAACTATGATCTGACGTTTCTGGCCATCCTTCTGACAGGGCTGTATGAGAGTGAGACAAAGGTGGAGGAGCGGCGATGTATTCTCCATCCGCTAAACAGGCATAAAAGTGCAGAAAACGATGCGATTTCCTATGCGGCAGACATGTGTGTGCTGCTCTCGTATCACAAGCTGAAAGATGACTGGACGGATGAGCACAGTATAATCGGTGCGTCGGGTGCGGCACTTCTGAAAAAGAGCTGCAAAGAGCTGATGCAGCGTTATCCGCGTCAGGGAAAAGCAATCGAGGAAAATATCCGGCTGCTTGGCGAGGCGGAAAAAGAGCAGAAAAAAGACATCGATTATGTGGCCGGCCTGACCGGACATTTTCTGGGTGAGATTTTTGTCTGGAAAAAGGATGTCTGGCAGGAGGATCTGCGGCAGATGGGCTTTTATCTTGGAAAATTCGTGTATCTCATGGATGCACTGGAGGATCTGCCGAAGGATCGGAAAAAGAAGAATTACAATCTGTTTCTGGACTGCGGCGATGTGTTCGAAGCGTCCGAGGAACCAAAATACCGGAAGATGCTGACGGACGTTCTGGCAGAGTCAGCGCGCGCATTTGAGCGGCTTCCGATTCTGGAATATGCAGGAATCCTGAGAAATGTACTGTATTCAGGAGTCTGGGGGAGATATGTTCTGATAAAAAATGCACATGATGAAAAGCAGCAAAAGCATCAGAGCAGGAATGAGGAGACTTGAAAAAAGATTATGAAAAATCCATACGATGTACTGGGAGTACCACAGAATGCGTCCGAGGACGAGATTAAAAAGGCATACCGGAAGCTGAGCAGGACGTATCATCCGGATGCAAATATCAATAATCCGAACAAGGCGGAGGCAGAGGAAAAATTTAAGGAAATTCAGCAGGCGTACCAGCAGATTATGCAGGAACGCGAGCATGGCACCAGCGGCCAGAGCAGCTATGGCGCAGGAGCGGGCGGTTACGGTTCGCAGGGCGGCTATGGAAATTATGGTGGATTCGGAGGGTTTGGAGGCTTTGGCGGATTCGGCGGTTACGACGGCGGTCAGTCACAGGGCAGCCAGAACACTTCCTGGTCTGAGGAGGACATGCGGATGCAGGCGGCGGAAAATTATATCCGCAACCGGGCGTACGCGGAGGCGCTGCACGTACTTTCGGAGATCAATCAGCACACGGCGCGCTGGTATTATTTAAGCGCCATGGCCAATTCCGGACAGGGCAACAACATTACGGCGAAGGAGCATGCGCAGAAAGCGGCGGCGATGGAGCCGAACAATATGGCGTACCGCCAGCTTGTGCAGCAGCTCGAAAACGGCGGGCAGTGGTATCAGACGATGGGTGAATCCTACGGGAATCCATTCGAGGGCGGCGGAGACTGGTGCATGAAGCTCTGTGCACTGAATCTGTTCTGCAACTGTTGCTGTGGCGGAAGAATGTTTTACTGCTGATTGTGAGAAGGACTTGTCAAAGCAGATATTTGTAATTGAAGCAGGGAACTTGCTTTACCTGGTTAAATGCGCAAAAAAGCTGCCGCATGCATCCATGCCGGAATGTATTTGAAAATACTCCGGGAAACATGGATATGTGGCAGCTTTTTATTTTATGCAAGGGTTCAGAACCAACAGTCAGACTGCAGGCATTTCTCTTACTCGTTCAGATCAGATGCACAGTGCGGACATTTTACTGCGTCGATGTGGATCTCGGACTTGCAGAACGGGCAGATCTTGGTGGTCGGAGCCGGCTCCGGGGCCGGTTTGTGCAGCTTGTTGATGCCTTTGATCACCAGGAAGATGACGAAAGCCGTCAGCAGAAACTGTACGACGATCTGAATGAAATTACCGTATGCAATGACCGGTGCAGCTGCGTCCTGAGCAGCTTTGAGGGAAGGGTAGCTGTTGCCGTCGAGTGCGATCAGCATATCGGTGAAGTTGATCTTACCCGTGATGAGCGTGATGACTGGCATGACGATGTCGTTGACGAGCGAGCTGACGATGTTGTTGAAAGCACCGCCGATGATAACGCCGACTGCCATATCGATCACATTGCCGCGCATGATGAATTCCTTGAATTCTTTTACAAATACTTTCATGGCTTTCTCCTTTGAACAGTAACAAGATTTTATAAAGTTTTAATAATTATAGCACGTCAATCTGAAAAATGCTATGATAGAGTAGAAGATAATTGTTATGGAGGAAAAAGTATGCGTTTTATGCACATCGCGGACGTACATCTTGGTGCTGCGCCGGATCACGGATATCCATGGGCGAAGGCGCGCGGAAAGGAGCTGTGGGAGGGATTTCGCAGATGCATTGCAGATGCGAATGAAAAAAAGGTGGATCTTTTGCTGATCGCGGGGGATCTGTTTGACCGCAGGCCGGAAATCAAAGAGCTGAATGAGGTAAATTATCTGTTTTCAACCCTGGAAAAGACAGTAGTTGTGCTGATTGCGGGTAACCGGGATTACCTGGAACCGTCATCTCCGTATCTGACATATCAGTGGAATGAAAACGTGATCACGATTTTTTCCAGGCAGCTGGAGCGGATTCGCCTTCCGGAACTGAAGCTGGAGATTTACGGGATGAGCTATCATCACAGGGAGATTCCGGAGCCGGTTATGACAGGTGTGTGCGCGGAAAAGGATGAATATTTTAAGATCCTGCTGCTGCACGGAGGAGACGCTTCCCACATTCCGCTGAACAAAGATGAGCTGCTGGATGCAGGTTTTGATTATATCGCACTGGGGCATCTTCATAATCCGCAGGTTTACATTCGGAATCTGGCTGTCTATGCCGGAGCGCCGGAGCCGGTCTGCGCGGAGGATACAGGGGAACATGGATATGTGCTCGGTGAGGTGCAGAGAAAAAAGGTACATATTTCATTTGTGGAGATGGAAGGACGCCGCTACCTGGAAAAAGCAGTTGAAGTGACCGAGTCAGATAATCCCTATTCCCTGCAGGAAAAAATCAGCAGTGTCGTTGCCAGGGACGGTGCGCAGAACATGTACCGCATTACACTCACCGGAGAGAGAGATCCCGGATTTGTGCCGCAGGTGCGCGAATATCTGAAATGCGGGCGCATCCTTTCCGTGACTGATCAGACGGTTCCGGCGTTTCATCTGGATGTACTGCGAAAAAAATATGAGGGAAAACTGATCGGACGCTTTATTGAATCGTTCGGAGAGGGCGGACCGACCGGTGTGACAGAAGAAAAAGCGCTGTATTATGGACTGGAAGCGCTGCTGTATCCGGGCGGACAGCCAGAGAAGAAACCAGGAAGAAGGGAGAAAAACAGTGGAGATTGAAAGACTGGATCTGATCCGATGGGGAAAGTTTTCAGGCCATACGATCAGGCTGAAATCCGGCGTCAATATTATCTATGGGGGAAACGAATCCGGAAAATCGACGATCCATTCGTTTCTCGGAGCAATGCTGTCTGGAACGCCCCGGAAGGCGGAAAAAGGCCGCCTGGCATCTGACACCTTCCTTACCGGAGGGGATGGCGAGGGCGCGATGACAATCTGGGACGGAGGGCAGCGCTATGAACTCCATCGTACCTTTGCTCCGGCTCCCGGAATCCTTTCCATAAGGCAGGAATCAGAAGGCGCGGAAGATCTGAACAGTTGGGAAGAGATCGATGAACCGCAGGAGATACTGTCAGACCTGCTTGGCGGTCTGGATGCAGAAACATTTGAAAGTACTGTTTTCTGGAAGCAGAACCAGACGGCATGGGATCTGTATGTGGAGGATGGACTGAAACACTGCCTGAAGGTGTCTAAAACAGGAGAAAGCGTGGACGGAGTACAGGCACTTCAGGTTCTGGAGGAGCGAAGAGGAAAGGCAGAGCAGAAAAAAAAGAAAGAAGAGGATGCATTAGAAGAACGGATCCGGAAACGTCAGACGGAGGCAGAATACGTGCGCAGGGAAGCCGGACGGCTGCAGGCACAGTGCAATGCGCTGCGCGTTGGAGCGCAGAAGGAAGAGGACGAAGAGGACTGGGAGAGAGAGGGATTTACCGAAACAGGGAAAAATCTGATCCAGATGCTTCTGCTGCTGGCTGGTGTACTCGCGCTGCTGGGAGCACTTTTGCTGCAGAATCTCATCCTGCGTGTTTTCCTTGGAATTTTCGGAGGAGCATTTTTACTGCTGTTTTTCCCGGTCAGGCGTTTTCTGCTGGGAGAAAGTGCCGATGGAGAAGCGGAAGGGTACGATCTTTCGCTCAGGGAAGAGCAACTGAAGGCGGAAATCCGAAAAAAAGAGGATACTTATCAAAAGCTTCAGGAAGAACTGGAGCAGCTTTACCATCAGCATATGAGGATGGAGACGGCAGATACGGAAATTGCAGCCTTAAATCTTGCGATCGATCGGATCCGGGAGCTGTCAGAGGAAGAAAACGGCGGTCCGGCAGGAGAAATCAGTGTGCGTGCATCTGAGATCATCCGGGAACTGGCCTGCCCGTCGTGTGACCGTATTGTTGTAGAGACGAGCGGACGGCTGCGTGCCTGTCTTGGTGGCCATATCATTGATCGGAAAAAGGTCAGCAGCAGTACATTGCAGCAGATTCGTTTTGCGGTCCGTATGGCAGCGGGAGAAGTGCTGGCAGGCGGGGAGGAATTGCCGTTTCTGCTGGATGAGCCCTTTGCAATGTATGATGATGAGCGGCTGCGCAGCGTCCTTTCGTGGCTGGAACGCAGCGGCCATCAGGTTGTGCTGTTTACGTGCCAGCAGCGCGTAAGGCAGATCATGGATGAGGTGCGCAGAAATGTATAGTATGTTCAGGAGATTGTGCCATTTGCGAAAAAGAAAAAGGATTATGTTTTTGAGCAGTATATGGTGAAGTCAGATAAGAAAAGTTGACAGGAAAAGAAAGTGCTTGTAGAAAAAAAGGAGGGCAGGTCATGCTTCAGATTGGATGTCATTTATCATCCTCGAAAGGTTTTCTGCATATGGGAGAGGAAGCAGTCTCAATCGGTGCGACGACTTTTCAGTTTTTTACAAGAAATCCGCGCGGCAGCAAGGCAAAGGCAGTTAATGAAAAAGATGTTGCAGCCTACCTTGCATTTGCAAAAGAAAATGAAATCGGAACGGTCGTGGCACATGCGCCATACACCTTAAATCCGGCTTCTGCGGATCCGAAAGTACGCGAGTTTGCACGGATGACGCTTGCGGATGATTTAAAGCGGATGGAATATCTGCCGGGCAATGTCTATAACTTTCATCCGGGCAGCCATGTCGGACAGGGAGTGGAAAAAGGAATCCAGGAGATCGCGGAGATGCTGAACGGGATTCTCAGCCCGGAGCAGCAGACGACGGTATTGCTTGAGACGATGGCGGGTAAGGGAACGGAGATCGGAAGCCGGTTTGAAGAACTTGCGGAAATCATAGAGCGAGTGCAGCTTCAAGATAAGATCGGTGTCTGCCTCGATACGTGCCATGTGTATGATGCGGGGTATGATATCGTACAGGATCTGGACGGTGTTCTGGAGGAGTTTGACCGGATCATCGGATTAAAACGGCTGAAGGCGATCCATGTAAATGACAGCAAAAATCCGTTCCGAAGCCACAAAGACCGCCACGAAAAAATTGGTGAGGGTTCTATCGGATTTAAAGCTTTGCGAAGCGTTGTGCACCATCCAAAGCTGCAGGGGCGTCCGTTCTGCCTGGAGACACCGAATGAGCTGGACGGGTATGCACGGGAGATTCAGATGCTGAGAAGCAGCTACTCGGTTATGAAATATCATAAGGAAGGACCCGCTTGCGGGAGGATCCCTTATGATCCGGCAAGTAGCGAAGCGGACCTGGAATATCCGCTTTGACTAACGTCGACAGTCTTTCGGGGAGCAGCCATATTTTTTTAAATAGGCACGATAGAATGCACTGTAAGATGGAAAGCCGCTCTGGAGCGCAGCTTCTGTCACCGGGCATCCGGACTGGATCAGGGTGCGTGCGGCAAAGAGCCGCTTTTCTGTGAGATAGCCGCCGATCGTAGTGCCGGTCTCCTGACGGAACAGATGCATCAGATAGGAGCGGTGCAAAAAGCAGGCAGAAGCAATCTGGTCGATGGACAGTTCGCTTGAAAGATGCTGATTGATATAGGAAATGACCTGCAGGATCTGCGGGCTGGAAATTGATGAGGCAGGAAACGCAGGCGAGCCTTCTTCTGTCCACTGGTTTAAGAGCAGCAGAAACTGAACCAGGACCGATTTCTGGTACAGAAGGTCAGATGGATCGGCCGGCCGGCGGGCGCACTGTGAAAGCTCCTGTAATGGCGTGTACAGCCTGCTTTCCGAAAGATCTGAAAAACGCAGCACGTGCGACGCACGTGCAGAACAAAGAGAGAAGCACTGGAAGAGATCCACCGATTCTTTTTTGTATGCTTCAAAAAAAGCGGGTGAGAGGTAGAGGATCAGGCGGCGGTATGGAAGGCTACTGTGGATGACGGGACGGTGCACTTCGCCAGCCGGCACAAGTACAAGGTCGAACGGCTGAAGCTCGTACGTTTCTCCTTCAACGTAGTAACTGACGTTTCCGGATTCAAAAAAGAGCAGCTTGTGAAAGCTGTGGTAGTGCGGCTGAAATTCGCCTTCCTCTTCGCTTACAAGGGAAAAAATGCGGAAGTCATCGTCAAGATAGCCGGTCTTTATAGAAAGAGCGGGAGATTTGAGCTCCTGTATTTTGTCGGAGGATTGTTTCGTGTACATAGTTGTGTTCTCCTGTAAGAATGCATAGAATTTCTGTGAATGGTTTTCTCTGAGTATACAGCATTATTCGAAAGAAAAACAGCACAAAATCAATTTTTATTTTAAATAATATTGAATAGAATGGAGATGTGTTGTGAAATAAAATTTTTGCTTCTGGTAAGAGGCAGGCAGTGATTCGGTAATGAGTGTGGCTGCGGGCAGCAGCTTTATTTGAACGACAGGTCGCGAAGCGACTGCGTTCATGAGCAAGTAGCGAAGCGGATTGCGAATG
>ERZ824473.1887-NODE-1887-length-27128-cov-7.324789_pt1 | contig 27128 bp, 14 predicted proteins | sample MGYA00519874_ERZ824473 | MGnify/ENA primary metagenome ERZ824473 (study PRJEB31778, sample SAMEA3449151) | human gut metagenome | biome: human gut; feature: human-associated habitat; material: faeces | place: United Kingdom | collected 2010/2012 ... | reverse complement strand
CCAAATCTCCACAACTACTATTTAATTCAAACAAAATCCAGCCAAAGACAGCCCGGGAAGAGATACGATACCCTATATTTGTGGCCTCGGAGCAAGGTTTAGATGTGAGCGCATAAAGCGAGCATTTAAACCGCAGCGACTAAAGTCACAAATATAGGATATCGTATCTCTTCTCGGGCGTCTGTTCTTAATGAATTAAATAGCAACATCTTATTGTTAACTTTGTTTTTTGTTACGGTTGACAATGTCTTTTTACCATGTTACAGTAACAAATAAGAGAATTTTAGAAATAAAATGCAATAAGAATTATCGTGCTTTCATTTTGGAAGCTATTTTGTGAGGTTAAGAAAGGATTCATTATGAGTGAAGCAGTAACTATTGACACAATTAAAAATATATTAACAAAAAATGTAAATAAGGAATATTCTCTTTCACGCGAGGAGGCCATCGCTATTATGAATCTTCCAGAAGACGATATGCCTCTTCTTATGGAAATGGCCGGAAGTCTTCGTAAAAAATATAAAGGCAATCATGTGAGTATTCATCTTCTTACAAACGCCCGCAGTGGAAACTGTTCTCAAAATTGTGCTTATTGTGCCCAGTCTTGCCGTTCAAAAGCAGAAATTGAAAAATATAAATGGGTAAATGATGAAAAGTTATACAGTGATAATGCATTTGTACATGATAACCATCTTTCCAGACACTGTATTGGTCTTAGCGGAATGAAGTTTACCGATGAAGAAATAGAAGAGCTGGCTGAAAAAATTCGTATTATGAAAGCACAGGGAACACATCTTTGCTGTTCCATCGGTTTTCTTACTGAAAAACAGGCATTAATGTTAAAAGAAGCCGGTCTTGACCGAATTAATCATAATCTAAACAGCAGCCGTTCCTACTATCATAATATATGTACCACTCATACTTATGAACAGCGTGTAAATAATATTCATATGTTACAAAGACTTGGTTTTGAAATTTGTAGCGGCGGTATTATCGGTATGGGTGAAAGTAAGGAAGATATTGTAGATATGCTCCTCGATCTTCGTGAAATTCAGCCCGAGGCTCTGCCAATCAACTTCCTTCTCCCAATTCCAGGGACTCCTTTAGAAAATGCAGATACTTCTGTCCTCACACCAGCTTACTGTATGAAAGTACTGTGCCTTGCCAGATTAATGGTTCCACAATCCGATATCCGATGTGCTGCCGGAAGAGAAGTTTACCTTAAAGGACGTGAAAAAGAACTTCTCAGTATCGTAGACTCTATCTTTGCCTCCGGTTATCTCACGGCAGATGGACAGGGAATCTCTGATACGATAAAAACAATTACTGATGCAGGATTTACATACGAAATAGAATCTGATTAATTCTGATTTGCTGCAGGCCAAATAGACGCCCACAGGGAATAAAATATCCTATATTTATCTCCCTGAGTTCGTCTACCTTGCCTGCGGCAAATCAGGATTCAAATATTTTTTCAGATATTTTCCAGTATAAGATTCTTCTACTGCAGCAACTTCTTCCGGTGTTCCGCAAGTCACCATCGTGCCGCCGCCTTCGCCACCTTCTGGTCCCATATCAATGATATAATCGGCTGTTTTGATGACTTCAAGGTTATGCTCAATGACTACAACTGTATTGCCACCTTCCGTTAACCGCTGCAAAATATCAACCAGTTTATGAACATCTGCGAAGTGTAGTCCCGTTGTTGGCTCGTCTAAAACATATATTGTCTTTCCGGTACTCTGGCGGCTTAATTCTGTGGCAAGTTTTACTCGCTGTGCCTCTCCACCGGAAAGGGTTGTCGATGGCTGTCCTAACTTGATATAGGAAAGTCCTACATCTCGAAGTGTCTCTATCTTTCTTCGGATTGATGGCACGCTCTCAAAGAATTCACATGCTTCATCGACATTCATATCTAATACTTCAAATATGTTTTTGCCTTTGTATTTTACTTCCAATGTCTCTCTGTTGTAACGCTTTCCATGACAGACTTCACATGGTACATATACATCAGGAAGAAACTGCATTTCTATCTTTAAAATACCATCACCGGCACAGGCTTCACAGCGGCCGCCCTTTTTATTGAAACTGAAACGTCCTTTGTCATATCCTCTTGCTTTGGCATCTTTTGTCATAGCGAACAATTCGCGGATATGGTCAAATACTCCTGTATAAGTGGCTGGATTAGAACGTGGAGTACGTCCAATCGGAGACTGGTCAATGTTGATTATCTTATCTAACTGTTCTGTTCCTTCAATATCTTTATGTTTTCCTGGTTTAATTCTTGCACGGTTTAATACGCAGGCCAGCTTCTTATAGAGTATCTCATTGACAAGGGAGCTTTTTCCTGAACCGGAAACTCCTGTTACACAGGTAAATACGCCGATTGGAAACTTCACGTTGATATTCTTTAAGTTATTCTCCGAGGCTCCTTTCACCGTCAGATAACCCTGCGGCTTTCTCCGAACTTCTGGAACAGGGATTTTCATTTTCCCGCTAAGGTATGCTCCTGTAATAGAATCTGGATTCGCCATCAGTTCTTCTGCTGTTCCAACTGCGACAACTTCCCCACCATTTTCGCCTGCCATTGGTCCAATATCCACAATGCAGTCTGCCTCTCGCATCGTATCTTCATCATGCTCAACGACAATAAGTGAATTGCCTAAATCTCTCAGACGTTTTAATGCAGAAATGAGTTTGTCATTATCTCTCTGATGCAGACCGATACTCGGTTCATCAAGAATGTATGCCACTCCAACAAGTCCAGAACCAATCTGCGTTGCAAGACGAATTCGCTGTGCTTCTCCACCAGAAAGCGTTCCTGTTGGCTGTGAAAGACTTAAATAGTCAAGACCAACATCATTTAAAAAGCCAATTCTTCCACGAATCTCTCTTAACACTTGCTTACCGATAAGCTGCTGTCTTTCTGTAAGTTCAATTTCATTAAAATAGGAAATTAATCGCTTTACGGAGAGACAGGTCAATTCGGAAATATTGTACTGACCTACTGTTACTGCCAGAGATTCAGGCTTTAATCGCTGACCGTGACAGCTATCACATGGAGTTACTGTCATAAAGTTTTCATATTCTGCTCTCTGACGTTCAGAATGATTCTCGCGATAACGACGCTGTACATTACGAATCAGGCCTTCAAAAGCAACGTCATAGACACCCTCTCCACGCTTTCCTTTATAGTATACTTTTACCTCATGTCCATTCGTTCCATGAATAATAATATCCTGGACTTCCGGACTTAAATCACAAAATGGCGTACTCAAATCAAAATCATACTCTCTTGCCAATGCATCAAGAACTGCTCTCGTATAACTCTTTGGATCTGTGCAAGACTGCCACCCCAATACAGTAATCGCCCCATCTGCAATACTCATTTTTTTATCTGGAATCATCAGGTCAACATCAAACTCCATCTTAAATCCAAGTCCGTGACAGACTGGACAGGCTCCAAACGGATTATTGAAAGAAAAGCTTCGTGGCTCAATCTCATCAATGCTGATACCACAATCCGGGCAGGAAAAACTCTGGCTAAAATTCATCGGTTTCCCACCAACAACATCTACTAACAAAAGTCCCCCTGTAAGCTTCATTACGGTCTCAATCGAATCTGTAAGACGGTTTTCAATACCTTCCTTTATCATCAGACGATCTACAATAATCTCAATATTGTGCTTTTTATTTTTTTCTAACTTAATCTCTTCTGCAAGGCCATATAGATTCCCGTCAATGCGAACACGGACATAGCCACTCTTTTTTGCATCTTTTAATATTTTTACATGTTCTCCCTTTCTTCCTCTTACGATCGGTGCAAGAAGCTGAATTTTCGTCCGTTCTGGAAGCTTCATTAAAATATCTACAATCTGGTCTACTGTCTGCTTGGAAATTACTTTTCCACACTTTGGACAGTGAGGAATGCCAACTCTCGCATAAAGAAGCCGCAGATAATCATAGATTTCCGTTACTGTACCAACTGTAGAACGTGGATTGCGGTTCGTGGACTTCTGATCAATCGAAATGGCAGGAGAAAGACCCTGAATATCGTCAACGTCCGGCTTTTCCATCTGTCCTAAGAACTGTCTTGCATACGAAGACAATGACTCCATATATCTTCTCTGTCCTTCCGCATAAATCGTATCAAATGCCAGTGAGGACTTACCAGAACCTGAAAGTCCTGTCAGTACTACAAATTCATTTCTCGGTATATCTATATTAATATTTTTAAGGTTATGCTCACGCGCCCCTCGAATGCGAATGTATTCTTTCTTTTCGCTCATTATATTGTATCCTTTCTAATCGTCATAATCTCTCAAAGCAATCTTATACTTTTTCAGTTCATCTCTTAATTCTGCCGCTTCTTCAAAGTTCAGTTCTGCCGCTGCCTTATTCATCTTCTTTGTTAACTTAGCTATTATTTCCGTAAGTTCCTTACGATTCATAGATTCCGTATCTTTCTTTAAGGAACTTCGGCTCTTCTCTGGTGTTTCTTCATTGGTAATAGAAATGACATCCCGAATTGCCTTTTGAATAGTCTTTGGCGTAATGCCATGTTCTTCATTATATGCCATCTGAATTTCACGACGTCGCTTTGTTTCTGTGATGGCGGCACGCATGGAGTCTGTAATCGTATCTCCGTACATAATAACGTGTCCTTCTGCATTTCGTGCGGCACGTCCGATTGTCTGTACAAGAGAAGTTTCTGAACGTAAAAATCCTTCCTTATCCGCATCAAGAATAGCAATCAGCGTAACCTCTGGAATATCTAATCCCTCTCTTAAAAGGTTAATTCCAACAAGAACATCAAATACACCCATTCGCAAATCTCTTACAATTTCAATTCTTTCTAAGGTATCAATATCGGAATGAAGATATTTCACACGAATATCCAATTCTTTCATATAAGCAGTCAAATCTTCTGCCATCCGCTTCGTCAGGGTAGTTACCAGAACTTTATTCTTCTTCGCTACCTCTTTATTAATCTCACTAATCAAATCATCAATCTGTCCCTCTACTGGCCGGACATCAATCGGCGGGTCAAGAAGTCCTGTCGGACGGATAATCTGTTCTGCCCGGAGCATCTCATGCTCTCCCTCGTACACATTCGGAGTCGCAGATACAAAAAGCATCTGATCAATTCTCTCCTCAAATTCATCAAAATTAAGAGGACGGTTATCTAAAGCTGAAGGCAATCGGAATCCGAAATCAACTAATGTCTGCTTTCTTGAACGGTCTCCTGCATACATTCCACGCACCTGCGGAATCGTAATATGCGACTCATCGACAATCATAAGAAAATCATCCCCAAAGAAATCAATCAGCGTATACGGAGCCTTCCCCGGCTCTAATCCCGTAAGATGTCTCGAATAATTCTCAATTCCAGAACAAAATCCTGTCTCTTTTAACATCTCTATATCAAAATTCGTTCGTTCTGAAATTCTCTGTGCCTCTAAAAGCTGATCGTTCTCCTTAAAATATTCCACTCTCTCGTCAAGTTCTTCCTTAATCGTCTTCACCGCACGCTCAATCTGTTCCTGCGGCACAACATAATGCGAAGCCGGAAAAATAATCGCAAAATTAAGACTTGCCTTAATCTCTCCCGTCAGCACATCGACCTGCATAATCCGATCAATCTCATCACCAAAAAATTCAATGTGAATCGCATCTTCAAAAGAAGAAACCGGCACAACTTCCAGCACATCTCCACGTACACGGAAACTGCCTCTCTTAAAATCAAGCTCATTACGCACATACTGGATATCAATTAGACGGCGCACAACCTCATCCCTGTCAATCTCCATTCCAGGGCGCAGCGAAATCATCATCTTCGCATAATCGTTCTTGCTACCAATGCCGTAAATACACGAAACCGATGACACAACAATGACATCCTTCCTTTCAATCAGCGCTGCTGTCGCACTGTGGCGCAGCTTATCTATCTCATCATTAATCGAAGAATCCTTCTCTATATAAGTATCCGTAGAAGGAACATATGCTTCCGGCTGATAATAATCATAATAAGACACAAAATATTCTACCGCATTATGTGGAAAAAATGCCTTAAACTCACTGTAAAGCTGCGCTGCCAGAGTCTTATTATGTGCCAGAATCAGCGTCGGCTTATTCAACTGTGCAATGACATTCGCCATCGTAAATGTCTTACCGGAACCAGTAACTCCAAGCAAAGTCTCAAACTGATTCCCTTCTTTAAATCCCTTTACCAGCTCCTCAATCGCCTGTGGCTGGTCTCCAGTCGGCGCGAAGTCCGACACTAATTCGAAATGGTCCATGAAGCAAAGCCTCCCTCTTATCGTAGTATGTTTCCGATTATATCAAATATACGAACAAATGTACAGACAAAATCCAAATATTTGTTCTGATTTAATTCATATAAGAAATAGACGCGCCCGAAGAGAGAAGCCGCCCTATATCTGTGACTTTATCACTGTGGGCTGAATGTTCGCTTGACGGCTCACATTCAGTCCTCGTTCTAAGACCACAGATATAGGGCGGCTTCTCTCTTCGGGTACTGTCTTTGGCTTGATTTTGTTTGAATCAAATTGCCTGGTGTAGGAATTTAAGAATATAAGTAGAGGTTTTCTACTTGCTTTAAAATTATTAATACTCAGTATAACTATATATTATTATCAGTGATATCCATAAAATGTAGTTAAAAAATGGTAACCAATTCACTCATATACGGAAAGTATCTGCATACTGAAAACGCTATATCACGCTTTATTCACTTTTTCGTCTTCTTACTACAAGGAAGATAATCACAACGGCTGCAGCCACTCCAATGATAATCCATGTCAGGATTGGTGTAGTATCGCCAGTCTTACCACTCTTAGACTTCTTAGTATTATTATTAGGTGGTGTCTTTTCCTTTTCTGTTGAAGTAGTCTCCTCTTCACTAGAAGTTGTCTCTTCCTCCTCGTCACCTTTTTCTCTATTTGTAAGAGTGATCGTACCAGTTTCCTGTTCCATAGATAATTCTACATTGCCCTCACCACTGATCTTATAAGCAAAATTATCTGGATCAATCGTGTTACCATCTGCATCTGTCTCTTCTATGTAAACTTTTGTTGTACTGCCATCCTTCTCAACTGGAACAGATACGGTCACCTTACCATTCTGCTGTAACTGTACTGTCTGAATAAGTTCATTCTCTACATTATCGTCCGAACCTGTCTGCTTGTAGACAGAAGCATAGAACGTATCATTTGTCGTTGTCTGCTGTCCATTCTGATCAAGTACTTTCTTCTCAATAGTCAGATCTGCTATAACCAAGAAATCATCAGGAATCGTAGTAAATACGTTACTGATATTCATTTTTCCCTGTGGACGGCCCTGTAACTGCACTTTATTATCTGTAGAATCACCGGAGCCATCTCCAACTACACATTTATAGGTTCTATCCTGCTCTGTATGTGTCTCTCCCATAGCATATGGAACACCATTCTCATCTGTTTCAAACAGATAATAAATACCGTCTGGAAGATTATCATACTTTATTGTCTCACTGTGACTTCCATTAAAATCAATTGTCTTCAAATAATTCTTTCCATAAGGAATCGTTCCTTCGGCATCGCAGAACAGTCCAACATAATATCTTGCTCCTGGAACAGTCTCTCCATTCTCTTCCTCATAAGATTCCGGCGCCTGCAGATTATAAATCTTCCCTGTTTCCGGGTCCATATAAACTAAAGCCTTTGTTACCTCTAAAGATCCCTGCTGATTACTTACTCCCTTGGTATAAGTCTCCACATCATAAATCCAGTTCTGTCCATCTTCCATATATGGAATCGCAACTAAAAATGGAGAAAACATTCCATAAGAAGCGCTGTCTTTTTCTTCGACAAGATACATTCCCTGCGCCAGATCGGTAAAACTAACTTTACCGTTACTATCTGTTTTCTTTGTTACTGCTGAAATACCAGCATTGTCAATGACAGTAGTAAGCTTCTTCGCCGCATTCAGGTTCTTATCACTTGTTGTAATGTCATTGACATCTACACCTGTAGATTCCAAAGAACTAACAATATCAAAAGAAATATTTACTCCATCATGACTGATAGATGCAACCTGATAAATGCTAACAGAAACGCCGGCCTTATTGGTAATGCTGTCTCCCTGCTTTACATCATCTAAATTAATTGTTATGCTGCCTTTCTTATCTTTGTTATAACTGTCTGCCGCTTTAATCTGGGCCGGCATTAATAATCCTACTGCCATCGCAGCTACAGCTAACAAGGTAAGAATATATTTGCTGTATTTGATTATTATAGATTTCATCAATTGTTCCTCCTTTTTCATGATCAGTTATGGATTTGTTTTATCTCTTTCTCTTTTACTGCCTGACTTCTTTTTATGTTTGCGTCTCTTTTGCCGCCTTCGCTGCCTGCTACGCACCAGACTGTAAATAATCAAAAGTACAAGAACTCCTGTCGAAATCAAGAAAGTCCTCTGCTTCAATAACCACCTCCATAACGTATTCTTCTGGGAGTTAGTACTTTCTGTCTTATATGGTACTCTTCTTGCATGAACTAACAAACGATGTGTATTAATTCCATATGGAGTACAAGTCACCAGTGTTACTCTGTCCTGCCCTTTTGCGATAGTCAGATGCTCCATTTCTTCCGGTTTCACTGTTTCCACATTAAACACCTTATACGCAAGGGTCTTTCCCAAAATATGAATATAAAATTCATCATTCTTTTCTAACTGATCTAAGTTAGAAAAAAGTTCCGCACTCGGAAGTCCTCGATGCCCTGTTAATACAGCATGCGTATTCTTGCCTCCAACCGGTATGGAAGTGCCCTCAAGATGCCCTATTCCCTTTTCCAGTACTTCCTGCGATGTTCCATGATAAATGGGAAGATATAGCGTGATTTTTGGAATCTCCAAAGCCCCCATGACTCCGCTTTCTTCCATATCCAAAATATGATTATACGCACTGTCCGACTTCTTCTCTTCCTGTGAAAATGCATCAGAAAGCTGTGGATTCTCTCTTGCCAACATCTCATTATACTTCTGCGCATCTTCCAGATATTTCTGAAGGTTCTCTTTGTTCATCGTATGGACCGCATGATCATAAGAGTCGATTACCTTTCCCTCACGAATCTGATTATAAAGCGTCCCAAGTACCGGATAATTCAACGTCGCATATCCTGCCACAAAAAGCAGTGTGATCAGTATTCCTAATATCTTACTTTTCATTTCGCCTAACCTGTTTTTTCCTTGCTTTTTTCTTTTTTGGTCTTATATGATAATAATACCATAATAAAATTATTAAGACAACCGCAAGAACGCCTACAAATGCATATGCTTTCCACATATTATTGGTTTTGCTTTCAGATTTATCTTTTTTCTTTGCTTCCCTGTACGGAATCCTCTCCCCTCTTACAAGAAGGCGGTGACTATTAATCCCATATGGCGTACAGGTTATCAACGTTACATAATCTCTATTTTTATTAATTAACAGATCGGATATATTCTCCGGCAGAACTACCTTGATCTGATTCACTTCATAAGCCAGTGTCCGATTCAATACATGAATGTAAAAAATATCTCCCTCTTTTACCTCTGTAAGATTATCGAACATTTTTGCCGATGGCAGACCAGTATGGGCCGAAATAATTGAATGCGTTCCTTTTCCCCCTACCGGAAAAGAACTGTTTTCAAGATGTCCTGCTCCTTTTTCTAAAGACTTGCTGTCTGTCCCATGATAGATTGGCAGATACACATCAATTGAAGGTATCTCTACCGCTCCCATCACACCGTCCCCAGCAATATTTAAAATATTATCATAATCCTCATTCTGTTTTTCCACCGTTTCTGGATCAAATGGGTCTGTCAAAACGACATTTCCAAGAAGTTTTTTATTATATTCTACTGCCTTTTTCAAGGCCTCACTAATTTGCTTTTGCGACATTTGTGTCGCTTTCTTATCGTAATTATCCACTACCTGCCCCTGATGTCTGCTGATATACCAGTCACTGAACACCGGATACAATGTAACACCTAATCCTGCTAAAAAAAACAGGGCCAATACTATATTTATAATCTTTTGTTTCATCCCGTTCACACCCTGTTGTAATCATGGGGAAGCCATACATGGCTTCCCCGTAAATATGCCTTTCGGCAATCATCCTTATTCAGAAACAAAATTTACTTTGTCTCATTTTCCTTCAATTAATATGTTCTAGTATGTTCTTTTTGTTATTTATGTTCTCTCTGTAAATGCTTCTTTACTGTGCATTTTTATTATGCTCTTCTTTTTTTAGAAGCGATAAGAAGAAGTGCTGCACCAGCCATGATTACAAGACCGCCGATTGTGAAGAGGTAGGTACCCATGCCACCAGTTGCTGGGAGGTTGAAGCCTTTGTTGTTAACAACTTCCATCTGCACATAACCAGTATTACTTTCTTCTTTATCTTTTACATTAGAAATAGTACTTCCCTCTGTTACCTCATCTAAACGTCCATCTATATCAGAATCTGAAATACTAAAGAAAATTTTGTCCTTTAATAAAGTATAACCAGCAGGAGCTTCTACTTCCTCTAATGCATAATCGCCTACATTAAGACCTGCTAAAGTAAGATCACCATTGCTATCTGTAGCAATCACTCCGTTATCATCCATGTCCTTTAAATTTTTAATCTGTGTATAAACATTTTCTCCAGATTCATTCTTAGTTACGAAATATAATTTAAATTTTGCGTCTTTAAGATTTGTACCAGAATTATCTTTCTTATGTACATTTAATGCATATGTATATACTTTTGGAACATCTCCCGGAATACCTTTTGTTTCTTCTCCTGGCTTATTTGTATAATCCAAACTTACCTCATTAGTATTAGGATCTGTTATTTCTGCTGACTGAAGAACTTCTGCAGTATATGTAACTGTTACTTCCTTACCTTTGTACTCTTCAGTTTTAAGAAATTTCTGTGTAAAAGTAATTATAATTGTCGTTGAACTATCCTCATTCGTTATTTTTGATAAAGTATAATCTTTATCTGTACCTTCCTGTAAAGTCGTTTCACCTATCTTAACTAAAATATCATTCTGATATCCTAATCCTTTTGATAAGGTATCAGTAATCTTATATACAGGCAGTTTACTTGCATCTGTATAGGCAAAATATTCATCTGTATACTTTGGAGAAATAGATGTAATCGTATATTCTACCTTATCCCCTACTTTTACAGTTGCCTGCTGTTCATTTTTAGCTTCTGTTTTAGCATTATTGATACCACTGATTTTCTTACCGATTGTTACTTCTTCATTCTTTGGAGTTGCAACAACATCATATACCCATGAAGTCGTAGGACTTGTTGCCGTCTCCCCAAACTTTGTTGTTGTATTCGCCTGCGGAATTGCAACAAAAAATGGTGTACTCGCAACGTATTTAGTCTTTCCAGTTGAATCTGTTGGAGTTTTTGTCTCAACAACCAAATAATATCCAACTCCTAAATTGGTAAATTTAGCAATACCATCCTGTCCATCTACTGTTGTTGCTGTCTCTATAGCATCACCTACTTTTTGCGTTAAAGTTACTGCACTTGCAAATGCTGATGCTACACTCTTTTGCTCTGCTTCGGATAAATTCAATATATCCTTAATTTTAGAATATGCTTTGCTTCCTACTGTTACCGATACCGCTAAATCACTCTCTTCTGTTGAATTTGCTGTTAATTCTACAATTCTATATAGAGTAAATTCTGCTCCGTTCAGTGCTTCTACTTCACCATTTTTTACTCCTGTCGTTTTTTTGATTGTAATACTACCTTTCTTGGTATAATCAATCATCGGCGCTGCTGGCTCTATCTCGGTTTCAGTTGCATTCGCCATTGCTGGTAATAATGTGATCGCCATCATCACTGCTGTTGTCACTGCTAATAGTTTCTTCCATAACTTCTTCATATTTGTTCCCCGCTTTCTTTGTTATTTTTGAAACATAAACTGTTTGTCCCCGAGCGTCCTATATATACAGAGCAAATGAGCTCTGTCATATTAAAATAAAAGTGTCATAAGTACCTTATAGAATAGATTTCCGTTCTATATGATTCTTCTTCTCCTTCGGATGATATACCATCCTCCGGCTATAATCATAATTCCGACACCAAAGATTGTGGCCCGGAAACCGCCTCCGGTTGCTGGCATATCAAAGAGTTTGTTATTAGTTATCTCCATTTTCAAATCATAATAATATGTATTCGAATCTCCCACTACTGTAAATCCAGAACTTGTACTTTCTCCCTCTGTAGTTCCTACTACAACAGTAATTGGATTCGCCAATAGGTTATAATTTTCCGGAGCTTTTGTTTCTGTTATTGTATACTCTCCTGGAAGCAAATCAGAAGTAGCAACAATACCTTTATTCGGTCCATCTAATGGTGTTGTAACAGTTTTTTCGTAACCATTCGGTCCTATTATCTTAAATTCTGCACCACCAAGCTTTTCTTTATTGGCATTATTCTTTATAATCTCAATGCTTCCTCTTTGTAATGTGTTAACAATCGAAACTTTCTTTCCTTCTATTCCTTCCGTAGTCTCCGTTTTTTCTGAATAGGTTACCTGGTAAATATAATTTCCAAGTTTAATATATTCTGGTATGCTCCCTTCGCTATTTACTGGGCTGTAATTATTTTCCCCGTTTTTCACAACCTCTCTTACTTTATAATCAGAAAGATTACGATTACCTGAAATTTCAAATTCACAGGCCCATTGTTTTGTCGCGTCTACCTCTTTAACTTGTTCTAGCTGTTCTGGCTGTTCTGGCTGAGCAGCATTTTGGTAATATAATCCTAAAAATGTGCTCGCTGGTTTTAAATTATTTTCTAAATTAGGATTCTTCTCTCCTGTCTCATCCGATTTTCTAGAATCTTTCCACTGTTTTTCTACCTTTATCACTTTATAATTTTTATGATTTGTAACAAGTACAGAAGCATCATTTCCTAATTCAATCGTTCCTGTTGCAATGTTATTAGATGTAACCACATCTTTACACCCACTTACCGTTATTGTCGGCACTTTGTATTCCTGATTATTCAGATTAATTTCTTCAACCTTAAACTCTGTACCAGAAAGAATCTGCGTTATGCTGATGGTATATCCTACAGGAATTCCTGTAATCTCACCTGAAGAGTTCGTATCTCCTGCAACTTCCACCTCTCCAGACTCTAACGCTGTTAATGTTCCATTCTCATTCTTATAGTAAATTGTCTCCGTCTTATTCTCCCCTCTATCATTTACACAATATAAATAATATGGGCCTACATATGGAACCAATTCTCCTTCCGTACTTGTTAAGTAGATCCTAAAACTAAACGTGCCGTCTGTCGTCTGCCCTTCCTGCATCGCTTTGGTTATACGCAGCTCTCTTTTATTGGCTGCAGAACAATTATTTGTGAATACAACTAATCTTCGATTCTCAGCTACTTCCTTCGAAGTGCGGATGTCTTTAACTTTTTTCCCTTCCTCATTTTCATTTTCTGTATATGCTGTATAAGTGACATCATTAATTTTTATGTCATCATACTCTTCTGACTTTACACCAATTTCCTCGACATAATATTTTTGATTATCCTTTAAACCAGAAAATGTTGCTTTTTGGCCTGGTTTTAAATAAAATGCTCCATGATCATCGAAAGTTACAGCAGTACCATCCGCCATCTTTGCTGCTTTTAGTACCTCATAAGTATTTTCTTCAAATGTTCCATCCCCTTTGGATTTCTGTGCATATACTTTAAATTTAAACAGAACATTCGCATACTTTTCTTTATCTGTGTTAGAAAGTTCTTTCTTTACTTCAATCGAACCATCTGGAACAACCGGAAGATTAAACTTCATATGAAGATTAGAAGCACCTGCGCCTCGCTCAAAGTAAAACATACGCATCGTATGGCTGGAATAATCTTTGAAAGTATCTCCTTTGAAATAATCACTAACTTTATTGTCATTCCACGCAGTTCCATCTGGGAAGTAACCTGCCTCTTTAAATAATTCCTTAATCGTGGTAGTAGATTCCGCTGGTGTTCCACCTGTCACACAATCTTTCCATGAAACTACACCAGTTGCAAAGTTTATCTTACCGGAATGTGCATCGTGAATACCACCAATGTCAAGAACTAATGTCCCATCTATAAAAACCCACATATCATCATCGCCGTTGAATTCATAGACCATTGGCTCTTTTTTTCCATTTTGTGTGACCTGTCCATTCTTCTGCTGAACAAAGTTGGCTGATACTTCCATTCCAAAATAGTAATTTGGAGTTTCGTTTACCAGATATAACTTCTCTCCTTTTCTTGGAGCAGTATCTGTCAGGGCCTTTCCGTCTTCATCGTACAAATTTTTATTGGTTGAAAAACGGCCATCAATGATGGAATTATACGGCATAAAATTACCACGTTTGTAATAATATAAGTCCTCATTTTTCGGTGTCCCTATCTGCTTATATACCTTAAACTCCTTTGCATTGCTGCCTGTCGAACCTGAACTGCTGGTATCTAAATAGGCATAATTTTCAAAACTACTGTATTCATAGTATCCTGTATTAGCATAGATACTTTTGATAAATAAGTGGTTTGTTTCTGTTGCCCCACTAAATAAGCCAGACAGACTTTTTGCACCATTTTTTGCTATCGGATAACCATCTGTTCCCAAACGTCTTTCCAGCAAGTTATTTTTAATAGTTCCATTACCGTAATTTCCATCTAAATTAATTGAATTATCTCCATTCTTAAGATATTTATTAGCCTCTCCTTCCAAGTCTATCATTTTAATCTTGATTCCCTTAGATGCGCTGTCCACCGTTTCAACTGTCGATAACATCTCTGTGTAAACAAAATAAAGCGTTTTATTTTGTAATTCTTCTCTATTTTGTCCACTTTTAGTTCTGTAATATGTAGTACGATTCTCCACTTCTAATGAAATAATATCCGTTCCATTCGTTCCATCATAAGAAGTACCAGAATCTGTAACAACCGCTTTCATTAATTGATAACTCTGTTGTTCACTATCTGTTAATTTATAATACTGACTATAAGTTGTTGCTGTTATATTTGATATGTAAAAATATTTTGCATCTATTTCCAGATTACTTAATATAGCATTTGTCTCTGAAAGTTCTATCGCTGTTCCTCTGTCATCAACGATGTTTACTGTTGTCTTTATCTGGCCATTCTGTTTCCAGATAATTGTAAATGTTGAAAAACTCTCCGTTTCAAAATCAACTTTTTTGACAACCTTTTTCGCGGTAGTTGTAATATCTTTTAACTGTTTACTTTCTGAAAAATCTACTACATCTTTTACTTTACCCGATGTATCTTCTTCCAGATGCATTACTGTTACATCCGTATCTTTAGAGTCCTTACGGTCTTTCAACTCTTCTGGCATTGTGATCTTTTTATATTCCATAGAAACCTGAACTTTTCCATCTGGTTCTATCTTATTCCCATTCTCATCTACGAAAGAAATGTCGTAAGCCAGAAATCCTGCAATATCATAGATTTCATTCTGTGCCTTTTCCAGAAGCTGCTTCTTTACTTCTGCATACTGTTTTTGTGTTTCTTCATTATCCTGTTCAATCGGCACGATCTGTAACTTTGCACTATCAGCGATAACTCCTGCTTCGGACTCTTTTACTTCTACTTTTACATCGTCATTTTCATATCGAAAAATTTTTTTCTCTTTTATATCGGATTCTTCGCTTGTATCGGCTTCTTCAGCTGATTCTTCCTCTGGCAAAGTTTCTTCTTCACTAGAACTTTTTTCTTCTGTCACTTGCTCCTGAGCTGCTTCTATGTTCCTTTCGTTCCCTGTCTCTGCATCTTCTTTAGTACTTGTTTCTTCCGTCTGCTTTTCTGTAGTTTTCTCCGCTGCTTTTTCTTCTGCATTATCGCTCTCTGGCTGCACTTCTTCCTTTTTAGGCGTATCAGAAGTTAGCCTGGATTCGGTCGGCTGATCAGATGCTTCCTGCGCCCCTGCTTCTTCGGTCTGGACAGACTTATCCCCCGTATTCTGTTCTTCGCCTTGCTCTGCCATATCTGTTTTAGCCGCAGATGTTGTTACTGCCTCCTCACTGCTCATTGAAGCAAATCCTACAATATGCGGTGTCGTAAATAACATTACTGCAACAATAAGGATTGCTGTGAGTCGTTTCCATTGTCCTTGGTTTCGCTTCACGTTCTTCATAGTATTTCCCCGCTTTCTTTAAAATAATTCCTGTAATGAATTATCTGTATATTGCTAGTTCCCCGTTTTTTTTACCAAATACTGTGAATATAGTTCTTTATTATCTGACATTTTTTATTTCTAATATTTTACCATCAATGGTACTAATTTGTCATCAAAAATATTTCTATACTTTATGAATAATCACCATAAATTTATCAATAGTTATAATTTTTTATATTTTTTCAGCAATAATCTTTATATTAAAATAACTTTATTTTCTATAACTTACACTCTCGCTATATCCCCTGCATAGTCTTGCGTAGCTTTCCAATATTAACAGTCTTTTGGAAGAAATGTTCCACAGTGATTGACAACCATTTAGGAATCTCTGAAACTATGTTTATTAACTATGTTGAAATATAATTTTTTTCTCTTTATAATCATCTTTTATATTAAAAAATATTTAAAAGTTTTTTCTTTCACTAATTACTTCTTCTCAATTTATTAAAAGCAAAAAATAAAAAAGTACCGCATCAAAGAGGTGAGACGATACTTTTTTATTACTTTTAATAAAATGTACTCTCGGAGTCTTTCCTGCACTTGCTTTTGTGGCTGATTTTCCGCCAGTTGCACCCGAATTTCATCAACGTACGTACCGCGTACGCTTCAGAAATTTGGACACAACTTACAAAAAATCTTCTCACAAAATCAAGTACAAAAAGATTCCGAGAGTACATTAAATTGTTTTAACGAATATATTTTTCTGCTATTTTCTTAAGTTTTTCTGGATTTTGGGTATACCAGCTTTCATAGGTTAAATGCTCTGCCGAAATCATCTGACCAAGTTCTACAAAGAAATCCGGGATTTCTTCTGCAAGCATTGTTCCCCATTCTTCTCCAAAATGCTCTGCTCCCTGTGCATCTGTTCCATTTACATGAAAAGCAAATGCCGGCTGCATTTTTCCATCCACACGTTTAGATGCCCCGTGGAAACCAAGCTTTCCAATCTGATGTGTTCCGCAAGAAGAAGTACATCCAGATATATGAATTCTTGGAAGTACCCCATCTGCAAAATGATAAGGCTCTACTGTCGCCACAATACTTGCAAGCAATCCCTGAGAATCTCTAAGTCCAATCTGGCATACGGTACTTCCAATACATGATACAGATGTTTCAAACAAATTTTTTGCCCCGTCTTCTGTAATTGCAGCAATCTCCTTTGCCTGTGACGCATTCAGATTAATAATATACAATGTTTCATCTGGAGCAATGCGAACTTCTGCGTCTTCAATATCTTTTATTATATTATAAATTTCTCCAAACTTCTTCACTGGGACAATTCCACCTATTGGGTGATATGCCACTGCATATAGTCCCTGTTGTTTCTGTGGAAGAATACGTTCTGATGCTGCTTCTTTTTGTGGATAACTTTCTGCTGTTTCTAATACAACATTTTCATCCGTTTTTACTATGTTGTCTGCTACATTCTTGGTTATGCTCTCTGTTATATTTTCTGACATATCAGCAGTGTTTTTTCCTTCAACATCATCCGCACTATTATTTCCCATATTATTTATTGCATTTTCGGCTACTTTTCCTTCTAACTTTATAAGAAGAGAATCTTTATATTCTGCCTTTACTTCTGCTAACTTTTCCTGATATGCTTTGCGGTAGCCATCTACCCCTAATGTCTCCTGCATGTATCTTGTTCTTGATTTAGCACGACTCTCATAATTACCATAAGTAGTAAATGTCCGAACCATTGCTTCTACATAATAAAGTACCTCTTCAGGCTTTACATTTTCCGCAACCTTTACTCCCATTCGGTAATTATTTCCCAGTCCACCTGCACTGTATACATCAAAAGTTCCTTCTTCTTTTGCTACAAATCCAAGATCTCTAAATGTTGCATGTGTTACATTCGCCGGAGAATTAGAAAATCCTACTTTTAACTTTCTTGGAAGCTTCACCGTCTTGATGATTCCCATCAGATAATCTCCCGCTTCTTCCGCATAAGGAAGTACATCGAAATATTCCCCCTGTTCCACCCCAGAGAGGGGAGAGACCATAGTATTTCTTGGGAAATCTCCACCGCCTCCTCGAGTAACAATGCCAGCATCCATTGCCTGCTCCATAATATCGCAAACCGCCTTTGCATCTAAATCATGAAACTGCACTGTCTGGCAAGTTGTGATATGTGCTCTTTTCACATCATACCTTTCAATAGAATCTACGAGGAACTTTAACTTTTCCTTCGTCACTCTGCCGCCTGGCATACGCAGGCGGAGCATGCTCGCTTCTCCACCTTTTTGTGCATAACTTCCAAAGCCGCCAGAGAAACCTTTATAATCTTTCACACTGACTTCTTTTGCATAAAATTTCTCTGTCATCTCTCGAAATTCTTTTAAATCTGCTTTAAATTCCTTCATTAATTCCTGATTCATATTTCCTCGACCTTACTTTCTATTATTCTCTATAACGCATTATTATTTTCTCTCAATAATAACGAATTAAATTATATCATACTTATCCTACCTGCAAAAGTAGTAATAAATTTAATAGTAATTTGTTGAGCTAAACAGACGAAGCCTGAGAATCAAATCATTTATATTTGTGATTTTCGTCGCGGCATGTTGAATGGTCGCTTTTGCGCTCGCATCTAACACTTACTCCCAGACCACAAATATAAATGATTTGATTCTCAAGCTTCTGTTTTCTGACCACTCGAATAAATTAATGGAGAAATTAGTTAGAGCAAACAAAAGCGACAGGCTAACCAGGAAACTAATTGGTAAATTTGTTGTTTGACAATTTGGGGATTTCTCAGAAAATTGTACTCATTAGGAAATTAAATTTGAAAGGGCCAATACTCAAACTACTGGCATAATGTAGCTAACGCGAAGCGCAATTGTTAGCACTCATTTATATTGAGTGCTAATTTTTTCTTGACATTCCTGCAAACTGGTATTAGTATAAGAATGGTATTGATAAAAATACAAAGGCAATATTCCGGTCAGAAGTTTTTTTGACTTAGTTCATAGAATATTAGCCTACATTTATATAATTAATTTTAAGGAGATGCTTATTATGGCTAAACAGGGAAGTTTATCAATTAACAGTGAAAATATTTTTCCTATTATAAAGAAGTGGCTCTATTCTGACCACGACATTTTCATCCGTGAGTTAGTAAGTAACGGATGCGATGCTGTAACAAAGCTGAAAAAGCTTTCTGTTATGGGTGAATTTGAAGAAGCTGACGATGAGAAGTATAAAGTAGAAGTTCGTATTAATCCTACTGACAAGACTCTTACCTTTATTGATAATGGTATTGGTATGACAGAGGACGAAGTAGACGAATACATCAATCAGATTGCTTTTTCTGGTGCTGCTGCTTTCATGGAACAGTATAAAGACAAAGCAAGTGATGAGCAGATTATCGGTCATTTCGGACTTGGTTTCTATTCTGCATTTATGGTTGCTGATAAGGTTACTATTGATACTCTTTCTTATAAGGAAGGCGCTACACCAGTTCACTGGGAATGTGATGGTGGTACAGAATTTGATATGGAAGATGGTGACAAAGCAGAGCGTGGTACAACAATTACTCTTTACCTCAACGATGAGAGTTATGAATTCTGTAATGAATACCGCTGCCGCGAAGTTCTTAACAAATACTGTTCTTTCATGCCAGTTGAAATTTACTTTGTAAATGAGGAAGAAGAAGCGAAAAAGGCTGAGGAAACTGCCAAAAAGGATGCTGAAGAAAAGGTAATTGACGTAGACGTAAAGGACGCTGATGCAAAAGAAAATAACGCTGATACAGAAGATGGTGATTCCGAAGTAACTCTTGAAGATGAAGAAGAGGAAGAAGATGATGCACCTAAGCCAATCAACCAGATTCATCCATTATGGACAAAGCATCCAAACGACTGTACTGATGAAGAATATAAAGAATTTTACCGTGATGTATTCCACGATTATAAAGAGCCTTTATTCTGGATTCATCTGAACATGGATTATCCATTTAACTTAAAAGGTATCCTTTATTTCCCTAAAATCAATACAAAATATGATACAATCGAGGGAACAATTAAGTTATATAACAATCAGGTATTTATCGCAGATAATATTAAAGAAGTTATTCCTGAATACCTCTTATTATTAAAGGGATGCATTGACTGTCCAGACCTTCCACTGAACGTATCAAGAAGTGCATTACAGAATGACGGTTTTGTTAAGAAAATTTCTAACTACATCACTAAGAAAGTTGCGGAAAAGCTTTCCGGTATGTGCAAGACCGATCGTGAAAACTATGAAAAATACTGGGATGACATCAGCCCATTCATTAAGTTTGGCTGCATCCGTGACCAGAAATTTAACGATAAGATGAAAGATTACATCATCTTCAAGAACATGGAGGGCAAATATGTTACACTTCCAGATTATCTTGAAGCTGGTAAAGAAAAATACGAAAACAATGTTTTCTATATCACAGATGAAGTAGCACAGTCTCAGTATATTAATATGTTCAAAGAACAGGAAATTGATGCCATCTACCTGACACACCAGATTGATACAACATTTATCACTCACTTAGAGCAGAGAAATCCAGAAGTAAAATTCCTGCGTATCGACTCTGAACTGACTGATAACTTCAAAGAAACAATTGATGAGAATGAAGAAAAAGAACTCACCGAAAAGCTTTCCGAGAAGTTCAAAAAGGCAACTGGTGTTGAAAACTTAATCGTAAAAGTTGAAAAGCTGAAAAATGCCGATATGCCTTCTATGATCACCGTTTCTGAACAAACACGTCGTATGTCCGAAATGATGGAAATGTACGGAATGAGCAACAGCTCCACAGGACTTGGTACAGAAGGTGAAACTCTCGTCCTTAACATGAACAATGACTTAGTTCAGTATGTTTTAAACAATGACGAAAGCGAAAATACTACTACAATCTGCCAGCAGCTCTATGACCTTGCACGTCTGGCAAACCATCCGCTGAAACCGGAAGAAATGACTGCATTTGTTGCACGTTCCAATAAAATACTCTCCATTCTGACGAAATAATTTCTGATTTGCCGCAGGCAAGGGAGACGCCCTCTGGGAATGAAATAATTCTTATTTCATTCCCAGAGGGCGTCTCCCTTGCTGCACAATCAGAAGTTAATAAAATCCATTATATTCTTTGTCGTTTTTCTTTAATTCCTGATTAATATATCCTCTTCCTAATTTCTCTGGAAGTGTTTTTTGACCAGAGAACAGATTCGTTCCTAATCCCAGGCGATTTCCATCAATCTGTACTCCCAAAGCTGCTAATGTCGTTGGAAACATATCCATTGTAGAAAAATCTCTGTTTTCGGTCACATTTTCTTTATAAGTACAATCAGCATTGATAATTGTATTATACACGGTTCTTTTATAATTATTATTTAAATTACTCCATATCGGATCGGACGTATCGACCATTGTCGTATGATCACCAGCTATAACAATTGTCGTATTTTTGTAAAAATCCTGTTTTTTTATCCATTCTACAAAGTCATATACCTGCTGGTCTGCACAGGCAATTACATTAGCATATTGTCTGTTATATTTATCTTTACAAAGTCGGCATTTATAACCTCGTGGAAAATGCGTATCCACCGTCAGCATTGTAAGATTAAATGGTTTGTCAGACGAAGAAAGCTGTTCGAGCTGCTTCTTCGCACGTTTATATAATATTTCGTCTTCATGACCCCAAAATACTTTGTAATCCGGCGCAATGAATCCTTCTTTTTTCGCTGCATTATAATCTTCTATATGAAAATCTTTGTGGCTTGTAAAGTATGTATCTCTTCCAGCAAAGTCTCCCTCACTTCCACACAAAAACACCTGCTGGTATCCTTCTTTATTAAGAATATCTCCCATTGTTGTTAAATTAGGAAGAAAGTTTCCAAACATAGATCCCTAATTATGAAGCTTTAAATTAATTGCTGCTGTCTGTGCAACCATTCCTCCAACCGTATAAGCCGTTGCCTCTAAACAAGTTGGCCCACCTAGCTTTCCATCCGCCTTATCTGAAAAATTTATATTTTCCTTCGCCAATTTTGTCAGATTCGGAATATAATTATCATCCATGATACCGCCATCTTCCTGATCGGCATAACTACTTTCCATTGATTCCATAAATATATAAATCAAATTTCTTTTTTGAGATGGAAAATCAAGTTTTGTCTTAGCTGGGTTTACATAATATTTTTCATAGAAATCCGTTTTCTCCTGAACACTTTTTATATACTCCCACATACCTACTTTTGTTCCCTGAATTTGTATTGTTCCAACCAGGACAATGAGCAGAATAATTTCCAGACAGATTTTAGTCCATGCAGGAACCTTTTTTACAGGTAAATCTTCAAGATTGTATAATACTCTTACCATAATAAGATAAACTATGCTAATCGTAAGCGTAACAAGGAGCGGCGGAATAATTCCTGTTTTTATAATACTGTTTATTACGCCACTGTCCGTTCCTTTTATCGGACTGGTAAGCTGCAGCACAATAATGGAAAATGAAACATCCCCACATGTACTTTTAAGCCATGTAACCATACTACAGGCCAGCAGTGTTATAAATAAGGCTACCGGAACTAATAAACCAAACGGAAATGATAATACTTTCAATATTTTGTTCTGATCCGTCCTCTTCTGAAGTTCAACCGCATGAGATAATAGCAAATAGCAAGCCGGCATAATCAAAAACATCATAAAATAAATTGTCATTGTTATCTGTTTTTTCTGCACACGCTCCCTGTAATTTGCATTTAATTCTATATGATCTAATACAAACTGCTGCCCTATCTTGCTTCCAAAACGAACTTTTATCCTTGTTATTCCAGTAGCATCTACCTCTCCAAATGCTATTTTTTCTCCTTTTTTTATATTAGCCCATACTCTTGGGTTCTGTTCATAAGTAGGCTTTTCTTTGGTCTGGTAAGAAATTTTTACATCTGTATCCTGCGCCACTGGTTCTTCAAAATATACTTTTACATTGGCAATTTTCGAGGACTGCATCTTATACTTTATAAAAGGTCTTGCTTCTTTAATAAGAAAATGATTTCCATTTATCTCATACCCACGAAATTCTGCTTTTTCCAGATTCACATTCTGCGGTTTTAATGCTTTTTCCTGCGGAATTCCAGAAATATGCCATGCAAAAAATAAACTAAGAAGCACAATGGCTATTATCCCTGCTACTTTACTGACAGATTTTTTTAAAAAATGTCTCCAACACACAGTAAGGCCAAAGAGCAAAATGCCTGCAATCAGTCTTTTTAATACTGGTGCCATCAGGTTTTCCATTCCTTTTTCTTCTCTCATAAGATAAAGGGCAGTCATGATTCCTGCACAGAGGATTATTGCAGCCAAAACAACTCCTACTACAGCTTTTATATAATTCTTTTGTTGCTTATTCATCTGTTTCAATCTTCTCCTAATAAAACTGATTATACATTTTATCGTTTCGTTTCAGTTCTTTATTAATATAATTAGCACCTAATTCTTCTCTCAACGTCTCTTCTCCTGAAAATAAATTAGTTCCTAATCCAAGTTTATTCCCATCAATTTCTACACCAAGAGCCGCCAATGTTGTTGGGAACATATCCATTGTAGAAAACTTTCTCTTTGTCGTAACTTTTTTCTTATATGCACATTGCGGATTAATTATTGCATTATATACCGTACGCTGATAGTCATTGCTTAAACTTTTCCAGAACTTACTTCCTGTATCTACCATAGAAGTATGATCTCCGGCAATAATAATTGTCGTGTCTTCATAGAAGTCCTGTTTCTTTATCCACTGTACAAAGTCGTAAACCTGACGGTCTGCACAGGCTACTGCATTCCCGTAAGTGGTATCGTATTTGTTCTCACATAAATCACAAATATATCCATTAGGGAAATGTGTGTCTACCGTCAGCATAGTAAGATTAAAAGGTTTACCTTCCTTAGATAATTTTTTCAGATTCTTTTTTGCTCTTTCATATAGAACTTTATCCTCATGACCCCAGTACACTTTATAATCTTTTGGGATATCTCCTTCTTTTATTGCGGCTTTATAATCTTCAATCTGATAGTCTTTATGTGTTTTAAAATAGGCATCTCGCCCTGCAAAATCTCCATCACTTCCACACAAAAACATCTGATTGTATCCCTGTTTGTTAAGGATATCACCAAGTGCTGTCAGGTTAGGAAGGAATGAGTCAGATACTGCCCCAGAATTCATTACTTTTAAGTTAATTGCAGATGTCTGTGCTACCAATCCACCGGCAGTATACGCTGTTGCTTCTAAACAGACAGGTCCACCCACTTTTCCATCTTTCTTATCAGTAAACTGTACATTTTCTCTTGCAAGCTTCGTCAGATTCGGAATATAATTATCATCCATAGTTCCACCATCTTCCTTATCTGCGTAACTGCTTTCCATAGATTCCATAAATATGTAAATCAGATTTTTCTTTTCCTTAGGAAATGTCATCTTTACCTTTGCAGGATTCACATATTCTTTTTCATAAAAATCAGAACTCTCCCTCACACTTTGTATGTAATCCCACATACCTATCTCTGTTCCCTGTACCTGTACAGTATGCAGAAAAAATACAACCATAACTACTTCTATACAAATCTTACTCCATCTTGGAATTTTCTTCACTGGAAGATCTTCTAATGCATACATTCCCCGCACAATGAAAAGATAGCACAGTACAGCTGCTACGGCAAGAAGTACCGGAGGAACTACTGCAGTCTTGATGATACTGTTTATAATTCCGCTATCTGTTCCTTTTATCGGACTTGTAAGCTGTAAAAGGATAATGGAAAATGAAACATTTCCACATGTCATCTTCACCCATTCTACTAAATTCACTACAAGGAAGGTGGCAAATAATGAAAGAATTGTTATAAATCCAAATGGAAAAGATAAAATTCGCAGGCAAATATTTTTATCCGTTTTCTCCTGCCACTTCTTTCCTGCTGCTAATATAAAATATCCTGCCGGAATCAGCATGAAAAACACAAAATATTTCACCATGCTGACTTTCTTTTGATGCATGCGTGCCGCATAATTTCCATTAATTTCGGTATATCCATAATCAAACTGTGTTCCAATCTTTCTTCCGATACCAATTTTAATTCTCGTAACATCTTTTACTTTCATTGAAACACAGCCTACTGTCTCTCCCTTATGAACTTTTACACGCGTTTTTCTTGTTTTATTATCAAATCCATGCTGTGTCTTTGTCTCATACAGAACACGCACAATAACTTTCTGTGCAACTGGTTTTGAAAAATGTACCGTAACATTATCAAGATAATCTACATTAATTTCTTTTACAATATTTGCGTTTGCCTCTGCCACTGTAAAATGACCATCTTTAATATCATAACGATCAAATTCACTTTCCGGTGTTTCTAATCGCTGCGGCTTCAACTGGCTTTCCTGCCAGATTCCAGAATTCTGCCATGAAAAAACTCCCGCAACAAAAAGAAGAACAATAATACCTGCTATCTTTCTATTTCTTTTCTTTAGCAGATGACGTACTGCTATTGCAATTCCTAATAATACTGCTATTTCTACAGTCAGTTCCACTTTTTTTACCAATTCTTCAGCAGAAAGGCCAAGCTCTCCTTTTAAATAATTGGCCCCTGCAATTCCTATGCACGCAATAAAAAAAGCGGCCAGAAAATAGATTACTGCCGCTTTTTTCCTGCTCTGCATGTTCCCCTGATTTTCCATCTTTTCCTCCTTATGTATTTTATGTAATTTGCTATATTACATTTTTTAATCTTGTTTTTGTTTTATACTTCTCAAACGTATTTCATAAATGCTTTCTGCAAGATATGAACCACACACGCTCTCTAAAACAAACCAATCAAAAATTATAGCATGAAAAGATAGAATTGTAAATGCAGGTACTACATAAAACGATACTATTTGAAATATTTATCTACGCCATTCGCAATTCCCTTCGCAAGTTTCTTCTGGTAAGAAGAAGAATTCAACTGACGGTCCTCTGTTGGATTTGTGAGGAAACCACACTCTAAAATCATTGTAGGAATCTTTGCCCAGTTAATAGTTGTATAATAATCTGAGCGGATTGTTCCGTGACTTTTCTTATTCACAGCTTTTGCTACGGAACTTAACAGGCAGCTTCCAAGACGGCGTGAACTGTTAAATATCTTCTTTCCAACATAACGTGAACTTCCGGGAACACAAACCAAAGGACCTCTCGCACTTGCTCCTGATGCATTACAGTGAATACAGATATGGATATCCGCACCACTCTTATTCGCTTTCTTTGTTCTCTGCTGGTTAGAAAGTGGACAATTATTGGTTGTTCGGAGCATGATTACTTTATATCCTCTCTTCTTCAGCTCTTTTTTTGTCGCTTTTGCAATTGCAAGATTAGTCTTATATTCTGGGATATGCGTACGTACACCAGCAGTACCAGATGTCAGTTTTGCTTTTCTTCTGGAAGAACCTGGCGCTAATCTTTCTGTAGAAGAGATTCCTCTCTGCTGGTGTCCAGCCGCTATAAATACAGTTCTCTGCTTCTTTGCTTTTGTCTTTTTTTTCTTTTTTGCTGTCTTTTTTGCTGTCTTTGTTGTTGCTTTCTTTGCCTGTGTAGTCGCTGCCGCTGCTTTAGCAGATACTTTCAATGTACTTGTCGGAATCATAGTAAAAACCAGCATAAAAATCATCAGCAAGCTAAACGTTTTTTTCATCATTTTCTTCACTTTTTATTCCTCCCTGTAAAATTTATAAGTCCATTATACACTCTGCAAAAATATACGTCCACTGATTTAATTTACTATTTAATTCGTTAGACAAACAGACGCCCGGGAAGAGAACCGATACCCTATATTTGTGACTTTAGTCGCGGCGGTTTAAATGCTCG